>WLWF01000539.1_pt1 | contig 35811 bp, 47 predicted proteins | sample 6718331 | NCBI WGS metagenome assembly WLWF01 (sample SAMN12718692, study PRJNA515312) | sponge metagenome | isolation source: marine sponge | host: Mycale hentscheli | place: New Zealand: South Island, Marlborough, Capsize Point | collected 2003-05-01 | reverse complement strand
ACAAGAAACGAAACAACCCCGATTAATTGTTTATAAGTAAAAGAAACGGTTTTATTATCCATTCCTTAAATATAAAACTTTGATAACAGTATTGTAAACGCAACGCCCCGAAAAGGGGGCGCAGTCGGTCAACCTCGTTTACAAGGGTGTTATGTTTAATTAGTCAAATAACGTTTGTTGGTAATTAATTTCCTTCTCTGTTGGGTTTCGTTCAAGGTCATTAACTCCACAAAAACCATTGCACTCCATTAGTGGCTTAGGCTCTCTGCCTTTCATCATACTAATATCTTTCATTTGTGGGTAATCTGGATGAGGTTTTAAAAATACTAATCCTCCATTCTTACTTTGGTCTTTAAGCATTGTAATTGGTTTGCCTTTTTCATTGGTAATCCTATGCTCCATTTCAGCCATTTTATCAAACTTATCAGGAAAATCACGTTTCATTTTTTGCCAATAACCAATACCACCTTGTACACAACCCGTTTTAAAACAGTTGTTGTTTAAAAAACCTAATTTATACATATTAGGAGGTTCAATTCCAGCGGCCTCAACAATTTTAATACAATCCTTTTTAGTTAAACCGTACATCATTAAAGGGAAAATAGGTTTTGTTTTACTATGGTTTAAAACCATTCCTTTCGCTCTTTTAGCTTCATCTAATTCAAAGCCAAAAACCTGATGTTCCCATGAGTTGTTTTTTTGCCATTTCTCTCGAACCTGTCTTTTCATCTCACTACTACAAACTGCTCCACTCGCATTATTTAACGCTTTATACTTTAACCAAACATCTTGAACGCTTTCATGTTTATCGCTTGTTATTGTTTCAATGGGTAAATCGTACCATTTTGAACAATCATCCATAAATCTATAAGTATCATCGTCCTCGTTTTTAGTATCAATAAAAATAATTCTACAATTATCTTTGCCATACAAATCAATAGATAATTTACAAGCAACTGCGCTCGTGATTCCACCACTCCACCAACTAATAATTTTATCTTTCATATCTTTTAAAATTTTACAAAACATAACACACAAGTAAAACGCAATAAAAAGCGTTTACTTTCAATATTATATGCAATAAAATAAAACTACCATAAGTCTTCACTGTAAAGCTGTTTACCATATTGCAACTTATCAATTTGGTTTGTCTCTAATGCTATTTTAGCACCTTCTTCTCTATCCACAAACCTGTTCTTATTTGTCAAAAACCCACTTTCATATTCACCAACTTCGGCTTGTCTTTTACCAGTAATTGCTACCATTTGGTAAAGGCAGTTAGGGTGTCTCCACCCACTAAATACAATTCCTTTATCACAATTATTAGGTCTATAATTTCTTGGTTCTAAAACTTCGGGTTTTTTAAGTTCGAGTTCTTTATACCAAATTGCACTACATAATATTTTTTCTTCCATATCCGTTTTATTTTACAGTTCGCTTCGCCATATAACAAAGTATATATGTTACTCGTGCCTCGCACCACATATACAAACCGTTAAAAATCCTTTTCCAAATCATCAACAAGCGGCCTATAATGATAATCATTATCCCCTTGGCAGTAATCGAAAGATAAATATTCGATCCCGTCCAGGGTTAACAAATCGGATAATTTCATCTTTTTTAAGATCGTGAACGACTCGGAAGTCGATATAACGATCCGATAAATATCGGAATTATCGTACATCGTTCCAAAACTGAATCCGGTTGTTCGGTCGCCTGGTTCGTGGAAATCAAACTCGAAAGTTAAATTATGTATCTTTTCTATTCCTGGAATATCAAAGGGGGTTTTTACGTCTTTTCTCATTTTAAACAGTTGTTAACATTTCTAAAACTTTTTTATACCTTTCTTGTAACCTGGTTAATGCCATTTTTGAAATGGTCCAGTCGTGCCAGATTTTACAAGTTAAATCCCTCATGTATCTGTTTTCTCCGTAACCTTGGTACGTATTAAACAACCTTTTAACCTTCCTTTGTTGAAAGTCTATGTTGTGAACCAATTCGTCTAAAATCGTACTTAAAACCATACGTTTAGGGTTTAAAATTCTAGTTCGTGTTAATTCGTTCATGTTCTCAACACGTCTTTCAATCTCGTTTTTAATTGCCTCGTTTTTCATATTGTTTCCTCTACTGATTCGATTAAATATTGTAATTGTTCCAACGCTTCCGGGTCAAACCTTAACGCGTGTTTTAATTCTTTTCTGTGCGGATAAACCGCAAAGCGTTTAACAGGCATTCCCGTTTTGAGTTTTATAAGCAGCTCCGCTTTTTTCACTTCTTTTAATTCCGTGTAGTTCATATCGCTAAACTACTAAACTATTTTTAATAAAAAAGGGCTTTTTGTTATTTAGAATGATTCAAAATAAGGGGGGTATCATCGGTCAAAATTTGGGTTTTCAACTTCCGCTTGAACTGTTGCGTCCAAGGCATCATAGTAGTAATTAAATTTTCCAACTTCTTTTTGTTCCCCTTTAATCGTTATAAAAGAAATCCAACATTCATTTGATCGGTCAAATTCTATACCGCGTCGGGGGCGTTTTAAAAAATATTGATACTCTTTGAATAAGTAGTACTTTTTAAAAGATTCAGACGAACTAAAAAAACAACCGGTAAAATCTAATTCACCTGGAAGTTTTACAAACACTTCGAATACGTCTTTTTTATTTAAATATTTAATTCCTCGAATTCTTTGGTTTTTAATATACTCTTTCGCCTCCTTTACTTCTCTTATTCGATAGGGATCTTTCTTTTTTACTTTTATTAGTAAATCACCAGTCGCTTTTTTTAAAACCTTTTTAGCTTTACTTAATGACTCATAACAACCAAAATTTTTAATTTCTCCATTAATAGTTGTTCTAACAATCCATTTTTTCTTGTCCTTTCTCCAGGTTATTCCTTTTACTCCTGAACTCTTTTTTTCTTCCATAAAATAAAAAACCCGTTAAATCATGAAGTCGCAGTTTCAATCATTAACGGGAATTTATATAAATTTCTTAAATATAGCTGCGACCCTATGGGAACAAAAATAAGTCATATTTTGTTACTATTAGTCAATATAGGTAAAATTTATATTTTTCCAGTTCTTATACTTTTGTAACTTTAGATAGATTTGCAAATTTTGCAACTCGCTTGCATATGTCGTTTTTTTTACAGGGTAACATAACTTACTTTGTTTTGTCCCCATTTCTGTAACTTTGTTCTGTGTTTTGTTACACTTAACTACTTATAAACCAATAACTTATACTTAAGTTACATAATATTTTAAGACATATCTATATTAAATTAATATAATAATAATGAACAGAAAGTATAAAAGAAGTAGTGATAAGAAAAACATTTTTTTATTTTGTTTTTTTTACTGTATAGTATTAATTGAAATCGACCCCATATTTTGTTACCGGCCTAATGTTCCCACTAAACCACTAATGAATACTACCGTTTGACTGGTAACATTTTTCGAAACGTTTCTTTAACAAGTTACAAAACCGCCTTTTTGTTAAGGTGCGAACGCCTCAAACCTTAATAAACACTACTGTTTTACGGTTACATTTTTTAGTTTTGATCTGTTTCCGTATATTTACCCCAATGGATCTAATACACGATAGAGAATTGACCGACTTTTTAGCATACGCAAAAGAGCAACTACAATTCGCAACGGACCATTCAAAAGAAAGGTTTATTTATCAAATGTGCATCGAAACGAAAAATCTAAACCCGGACGAACTTAAAAACGCAATGATCCAAAAACTATACGGTCGCTGTAAATTCGCTTTAAGAGATAAACCTATCGATTATATTAAAAACTTATACAACCATCAACAGATATGGTTTAAATTGGCTTATATTAGGTAATTATGGCTAGACCGACCAAATTAAACGAAGAATTCCTTAAAAAGGCTGAAAAGGTACTTTGGAATGATAACCTGGTTTTATTCACCGACGAAGAACTTGTCGACGAAATAAACGACGAACTCGAACCAGATCAACAAATTTCAACACGTACTTTTATCCGATGGAAGAAAGCCGACTTCGAAGAAAAAGGAGAAATAGGGCTCAAGTTTTGTCACCTTATGAAAAAAGCGTTAAGAGATCAGAAGGCTAATTTGTTCGAAAAATACCAAAACGAAAAGGGAGCATGGCAAAAATGGGCGTGGATCATTGAGCGTAAATTTTCGGAATGGAACTTGAAAAACATCAACGAAAACAATACGAATATTTCCGGGACGGTCCAGAATAATAACGTAGATTTAAACAACCTGGCCGAAGACGATCTTTCGAAACTGTTAGAAATCAAAAAGAAATTAGGGGAGTAATACTATTTAGAACGATTCTAAATTAGAAAGACTGGGCGATTTGTTCCGGTCTTTTTGTATTTTTAAGGGTATGATTACAAATAATGCTTGCGACTGCGAAGATAAAGACTACTCAACACCTGAAAAGGACGCGGGTATCTGTTTTGAATGTAAAAAAGAGATTAACAATGGTTAATGTTAAGAATAAAAACTGAATTATGGATTTTGATGACGATGAACCAATAGGATTAGAGGATAACATAGGTTGTTTACTTATGATTGGAATAATTTTGTTTTTATTCATTGTTATCAACATTTACAAATGAAATAACTTCAATTTGTCGATAAAATGTCGATATAATTGTTGATAACACCCCTATAATTGAGCTTGAGCGACTGCGAGCGCAGCGAGTTGCAATTATAGCACTGTTAAATTAATTTTATTTATTTTTACCAAATGAAAAAACAATCACTAATCATTTTAATCATTCTGTTAATGTGGGTCCCGATCCTGGTTAGCTATATTAAACCGTCGGCCGAATTGGAATCGATCACAACGTTTTTATTCTTGGCGATAATATCATCATTCACAACCTACGCAACGTTTAGATTTATTCAATACAGATTGTTTAAACCGCTTCCGGGCCGATACTGGATTCAAAAAGGGAAACATTACGCGGATGGTTTATTCTGGTCCAGGGTTAGAAATGTAAAGTTTTTATTTTTCAAAAAAGAAATCGAATTCTGGTATCGTATCGATCCAAGAGCAATCCAGGATGATTACTATCAAAAAAACAAGATATTCGGAATCACTTCAATTTTATATCGTCGTAACTCAGTCCGGGAAACTTTCGCGTCCAGGCCGAAAACAAAGAGTTTCGACGTTTATAATTACCGTTATGCGGACCAAATGAACCTTCAAACCATCACGGATTTAAACAGAAAGGCGGGCGTTTGGCATCATTCGAAACTAAAAGCACCAAAAACAATTTGGTTCGGGTTGTACCATTTCCCATATCATGGAGGGAAAATCGAATCGAAATCAAAATATTTTATCGATATTAGTTTCCGTGAACCTTCTTAACATTCCAATAAAGGACATTGAAGCGGCCATAGCTAAAAAAAGCTTTTGGAACTTTTGCAAAGCGATGAACCCAGATTTTTACAAAGAGTCTCGGCCACATTTAAAAACGATTTGTGAAACTTTGGAGGACTTCTATTCGGATAAACTTTTGAAGCCGGACGGAACGCCATATTCAAAGTTAATGATTAACATCCCTCCGCGTCATGGTAAATCATATACATTAACCTTATTCGCTGCTTATATCCTTGGTGTTGATGTTACGAATCAAATATTTACAGTTTGTTACAACGAAACATTATCTGGGAGGTTTTCAAAAGCGGTTCGAAACTTAATTGATACGGTTTCGATTGATTCTAAAAAATTAGTTTACCCGGACATTTTTCCAACTACTAAGATTAAAAAGGGGGACGCCTCTTATCAACTTTGGGCGATCCAAGGGCAACCATTATCGTATTTGGGTACATCATTAACCGGAACAATAACGGGAGTTGGTGCGAACATTGGGATTATTGACGATCCGGTAAAGAATTACAAAGAGGCGTTCAACGATCGAGCACTTGAAGACATAATCGAATTTTACAAAAATACGTATTTATCAAGGTTGGAAGAGGGTTCAAAGAATATTGTAAACATGACGCGCTGGGCTAAGAAGGATTTATGCGGTTACTTACTGGACGAAGAGCCGGAAAACTGGTACGTTTTAAAAATGGAGGTTTTCGACGGTTCGGATATGCTTTGTCCGGAGCTAATGAGTTTAGAAACTTATGAAGATAAGCGCAAAATGATGGATGAAACTATTTTACGCGCCAATTACCATCAAGAACCAATGGACCTCAAAAACTCGCTTTATTCCGGGTTGAATACTTACAACCAATTTCCATTGGACGATAAAGGGCGGGAACAACCGAGTTTAATTCGTTGTTATGTCGATACGGCAGACGAAGGAAAAGATTATTTATGTGCCATTTGGTTTAAAGAGTTCGACGGAAATATTTACGTTATCGATACAATTTACACACAAGATCCAATGGAGCGAACCGAGCCTTTACTGGCTGCGAAGTTGATCCAGAACAAAACAGACCAATGTTATATCGAATCGAATAACGGGGGGCGTGGATTTGCTAGGGCGGTCCAACAGTTACTTTTAAAGAAAAAATATAAAAGTTGTAAAATTGTACCGTTTAGACAAAGCGCGAATAAATTAGCAAGAATTAAAACTCAAGCGCAATGGGTCGCTCTTCATTGTTACTTCCCAGAAGACTATAAAAACAAGTGGCAAAAATTTTATGTAGATTTAACCGGCTTTAGTTTAGAATCCAAAAACAAAAACGACGATGCGCCCGACTGTTTAACCGGTTGCGCGGAATGGAGTCGAAAAATGATAGGTTAAGTTATGAACATTTTCCAGAAAATCGCAGTCAAAGCACTAACAAGGTTAACAGGAGTTGAAACAGATAATCCACTTTATAGAGGGGCTACAAATTCCAGGCTTTCGGGTTTTAATCGAATTTTAGGAATGACCGACCAAAACGACGAATTAATTTTAAAGGATGGTTATGCAAAAAACGCGGATGTTTACGCGATAGTTAACAAAATAACGAAAGCTTTAAAAAAGATTGAATGGAAAGTTGAGGTTGAAACGCGTGATGGCTGGGAGGAAACGACCGATTCACAATGGAATGAATTAATATCAGCACCAAACAAGCTGACAACGTGGCAAGGTTTAATTGAGGAATACGCGACCTATTATTTATTACTTGGCCATACGTATATGTACAAATCGGAAGCGGTAGGATTTCCAGGTATTTCGGAACTTACAACAATGCCAGCGGATAAAATCGACATTGTTGCGGGTGATTACATTAATCCTATTAAGGGGTATCAATTAGAAGAAATAACCAACGCTTTTATTCCGTTTGATAAAATGGTTTTTCAGAAAACTGTTAATCCGGTTGGAACGTTTGAGGAAAGATTGTATGGAATGAGCCCGATTCGCGCGGCGTGGTATGTGGTCCAAGCAGGAAACAATTCCTGGGAGGCGAACGGATCAATTTTAAAAAATAGAGGTGCAAGCGGAATTTTAACTTCCGACGCTGATTTCCCATTGACCGATGAAGAAATAGACGACGTAGAAAGCGTATGGAATAAAAGAAATTCAGGTCCGGATAAGTTTGGTAAAATAGCTTTTGGAGGTAATAAAGTTAATTATACTTCAATTGGAATGAGTCCAAGCGATTTAAAATTAATCGAAATGTCGATAATTCCGTTACGTACGCTTTGTTCGATTTACGGGATCGATTCAGAACTTTTAAACGATACGGCCTCGAGCACTTACAACAACCGAAAGGAGGCAGAAAAAGCACTTTATGAAGATACTGTTCTTCCATTAGCCGACACGATCAAAGACGGTTTAAATATGTACGTTACGCCGGATTTAGTAGACGGGGACAAATTAAGACTAACATATTCAACTAAAAACATAAGCGCATTACAAGCGGACAAATCGATTCAATCTGGAATTGCGGTTGATCTGGTCGAATCTGGTATATGGTCGCAAAATGAGGCACGGGAATACATAGGAAGCGAACCAAGACAAGGGGCTGAATTTGATGAATTGAAGAAAAACAACGAGTCAAACGATACAACCAACACCGAAAATTTATAAAATTGGCGAACAATGAGTATTGAAGCAAAATTAAATAAGTACTATCCAGTAAAATCGATTGAATTTAAAATTGACGATATCGACGAAAGTACGCGCCGTGTTAAGGGTTACGCGTCCGCATTTGACGTGATGGACTCGGATAACGACGTTATAAGGAAAGGAGCTTTTTTAAAGTCTATCCAAGAACGCGGGGCAGATTCGGCGGGAAATAGAAAAATAGCTCATTTACGAAATCACGACTGGGAACATCAAATCGGAAAGTTTACAGAACTTTATGAAGATGAAAAAGGGCTTGTTTTTGTTTCTGAGTTGGGAAGGTCCACAAAAGGAAACGACGCTTTACTTGATTACCAAGACGGGATTTTGCGCGAACATTCAATCGGATTCAATTACGTAAAGGATAAAATTAATTTTATTGAGGCTGACAAATCCGGATTCGATTCGAATAACGGCCATTTTGAAATTTCAGAGGTTAAACTATGGGAAAACTCGGCGGTTACATTTGGGGCGAACGAATTCACTCCGGTTTTAGATGTTTCGAAAGACGCGGAAGGGCGAAATAAATTAATAGAAAAATTAAACGAAATGTCGGAACGATTCCAAAAAACATTGAGAAATGGAGGCGGGACCGATGAAAGACTTCAAAACCTGGAATTAACTTTTAAGCAAATTCAAGAGTTACAAAATTCACTTGTTAACCTAAAGCCGTCAATTAAAGACACTTTGGAGAAAAGCAAGCCGAACGACTCTAATTTACAAGATCGTTTATTCTGGATAAATCAAATCACGAATATCTAAAATCAAAACAATGAAATTTGAATTAAAAAGTGCAGAAGTATTGGCACAAATGAACGAAGTTGAGTTACAAAAGTACTACGTTGAAAAATTAACGTGGGAGCAAAACCAACTAAAAGAAAAAATGGTTTCTTTAGAAGAGGCAGCACAAAAAGACGCTGGAATTTCTGAGGACCTTAAAAAAGAGGTTGACGCTTTAAAAGCGAAAGAAGTTGAATCTTTAAGAAACGCAGTAAAACAACAAGGGATCATTCTTGGAAAATTACAAGATGGATCTTTGGCTGGTTCACAAGTTAAATCGGTTGAGGATTCAGTTAAAAAGACTTTAGGATCTTTAAAAGGAGATTCAAGAAGCGAATTCTTACAAGGTAACAAAAGAGTAACTTTCGACATTGAGCGTAAAGCGGTTGGTGATATGACTTTCGCCGGATCGGTTACGGGAACAATGCCACAAGCGGTAAGACTTCCAGGAGTTAACAACATCGCAGAAAGAGCGCCAAGAGTTTACGATTTAATTCCGAAATTAACAGTTTCAGGAAACACAGTTGAATGGGCATTCGAAAAGAATCAAGAAGGAGCGGCAGCTGGTACGGCTGAGGCAGCGGCGAAAAACCAAATTGACAACGAATTTGAGGTTTCTTCGGTTTCATTATTAAAACAAACTGCATACTTTAGGGTTTCAACTGAAATGCTAGATGACGATGCAATGTTCGAATCTTGGTTCAGAAACAAATTAATCGTTCGTTTATTCATTAGAGTTGATTCTCAAGTTTTAGGGGGTGACGGTACCGGAACAAACTTAAACGGTTTAATTACTCAGGCTACAACTTTCGCGGCTGGTGCTTTTGCAAATGCAGTTGATAACGCGAATGAAGTTGATGTTATTGCGGCATCTGTTAACCAAATTAAAATTGCAGAGCAAGACGCGTCGAACTTAGCAATTATCATGCATCCAAGCGACGTAACAGGATTAAAATTCGAAAAAGTATCATCTACGGATAAAAGATACGTTCAAAGAGTTTTACAAGCTGGGTCAACTATGAACATTGACGGGTTGCCAATTATCGAAACGACTGCAATCACTCAAGGGGATTTCTTAGTTGGTGCGATGAATAAGGCTTTAGTTTTAGAAAAAGGCGGAATCACTGTTGAAATGGGAAGAAACGGGAACGACTTCCGCGAAAACATGATGACAATTTTAGCTGAATGGAGAGGTGAAGTTTTAATCGAAACAAATGATACAACTTGTTTTGTTAAAGGGACATTCGCAACTGCAGAAGCAGCACTTGAAACACCATAATTTTAAATAGGGGGGAAGAAATTCCCCTCTTTTTTTTTATATTAGTAAAAAATTAAACGGTTTTCAAAATGGATAACAAGAAAGAAAAAGCGGTTTCGGAAAAGGTTATAATGACTCCGAGCGCAAAAGGAAAGAAAAAAGGATTCCCGGAAGGAGCTTTGAATAAAGACGGGGAATTAGTAGTTAATGTAAAAACTGCGGCAAAATTAAAAGTTGCTGGTTTAGCTGATTACAAAAAATAATCCAATAGGGGGTTTAGTGTGTATTTTCAAAGGCGGTTACTATGTAGCCGCTTTTTTTTTATTATTGTATTTATGTCGATAATATCAATCGCGGATTTTAGCGCGGGACCATTAAAAATAACTCGAAATAATAACGTCGATAACGATTTGCAAAGTTACATCGACGAAACGGAAGAAAAGTTTCTCCGTTGTTTATTGGGCGATACGCTTTACATTCAATTTATGGCTGAGTTACCAACGCCAACACTTCAAAAATGGCTAGATTTATTAAACGGGTACAATTACACGGTTGAAAATTCAGACGGAGAAAACGAAACGGTTTACTTTATTGGAATTAAAAAAATGCTTCGTTTGTTTACCTGGTTTAACTTTGTTAGGGAACAATCCTTTCAAAATTCAATTGTAGGCCAGGTAAAAGGAGCAAGCCAAGCGAGCGCGAACGCTTCAATGGCTGAAATATCAAGATTAATAAAAAAGCGTTATAATAACGGGATTGATTTATACGTTGAATGTTTTAAATTTCTTAATGATAGCGACGAACAAGAAAGAACCTCAACTTCGGTTGTTGATAACGGCGGGGGTAGTTTTACTTTTAACGTTTCGAATACTCGTTACATGGTGGACGGGGAAACCGTAACGATTGAGGGCGACGAATATACATTTTCAAATATTGTTACCGATACAAGTTTCGATATTACGGGAGCAACCGGAAAAACTTATTCTGGTGCGGTTGAAATTACTTATGAAATATTCGATCTTTGGAATGTTACTAAACTTTCAAAAATAGGGATCTGGTAAAATGGCAAGAACTACGGAAGAACAATTGATCGACTCAGTTGTGACAAAATTACGAGATAAGCGGACCGGAACAATTAATTCGGTTGTTAATGAAGGCGGAGGGATCTACCTTTTAAACGTTTCGAATACCTTTGACGTGGCTTCGGGGCATTATTTAACCGTACTTAGTGAATCCGTTTTAGTTCGCGAGGTTGTTACAAATACATCGATTAAGGTTTTAAGCTCAATTGATTTAACCGCTGCGACAACATGGGCGGCCAATTTCCCTTTTTTCTTTTATGGAAACCCGGTTGATATTAACAACGAAAGGAATACGGAATCGGATCAAAGAAATAATTATCCGGCAATTATACTTTTTGAGGTTAAAAACATCGTGAAAAATCGCGATAAAAACGACATTATCCAAAGAACGCCAACTTTAAGGCTTTACTTTATGGATATGTGCGAGCACTTTGATAAAACAATTTCTGAAATTTACACGGAAGTTTTGGACCGTATGGAGGAATTAAGCGAAGAATTTGTCGATCAATTAGAAAAGGAACGCGGGGTTTATACCCAGGATGAAACATATCGAGTTGAAAAATTTTCAAAATGGGCGGTTCGTGTTATACGAAACAATCAAACGAACTCGGATGTTATTTTTGACAACCAATTAACCGGAGTCGGAATTGAAATTGACGTTCCAATGTCGAACGCGCTCAATTGTTTATGTTGTTAAAAATACAACCTAAAAAAAAGAATTGTAAATTTCAAAACGAATTCAAAAACATTTAAATTAAAATACAAAAATGAGTTGTTCAACAAATTATGTAGATTTAGGAAAACCGGGTTGTCCGTCAAAGATGGCGATCGCTAAAAGATTGGTTTTCGTTCCGGAGTACGCGGCAGACGGTACAAAAAACAAGATTTCATTAACAGACGCGCCAACTCTTTCGAATTGGATAGCAAAGTTTAACGAAACAAACCCAAAAGATAGATTTTATCCTATCGTTGAATTAGATAACGTAACAGACGAAAGAGCAGATCCAGAAGTGGAAACTTTAGATTCTGGAAGAGTTATTGAGACAAGAAAAGGAACTAGAAATTTCATCGGTCATGCAATCCAACAGGGGACTATTTACTTATCGCAGTTGAAAAGCTGGGAGAACGTAAAGTTCGGGGTTTACATTATCGATAAAGACGACAATATTATTTACAAGAAATGCGACGGAACAACGGATTTATACCCGATTTTAGTTGACGAGGCTTCGTATTTTAACAGGTTAGTTAAACCAACTTATTCGAGTTCTGAAAAGATTGAATTAAATTTCAACTTTAGACAAATCGAAGAGGATGCAGACCTTAGAGTTTTAGCGGCTTCGGATTTAGATAGCGGATTTTCTCCATTAGAGGATTTTTATTCATTGTTAGATGTTAGTGGAACGGCTTCGGCAATTTCGACAACTGGTTTCACAATGACTTTAGTTGATCCATACGGGGACGCGGTAGAAGATTTAGTTGCGGGTGATTTCTCTTTAGAGGAAGTTAGTCCAACTCCTGGATCGATTACAATTTCATCGGTTACTGAATCAAGCGCGGGGGTTTACGCCTTTACTTTCTCAGCTGAAACGACTGGGGATGTGTTGAGCTTAACACCATCGAAAAATGGTTACGACTTCGTAGCGATTCCAAGCGTAGTAATTACAATCCCTTAATAAATGGGAGTTAGTGTAAAAGAATCGAAAACGAAAGGTTTTTATTTCGTTGGAAATTGCAAAACTGAATTTAAAAGGGAGGTTATTAAAAAAATGACCTTCCCACAGTTTAAAGCAACTTTCGAACCTTTAGGAATTCGTAATTTGGTTACTATTTACGAGGCCTTAACCGGTCAAAAAGTAACTAAAGCGAAAGCAAAAAAGGCTTCGACTAGAAAAAAATAGTTAATTGATTAATTTTAAAGGGGGCTCAAACGGTCCCCTTTTTTTGTTTATGGATGTATTAGATCAAATTAAAAAATATTCAAGAGTTAATTTTGGGGATGTTATTTTCGCGATCCTGAATATGGACAATATAAAGGAATTAATTATTGAATTGCAACAAGAAAGATTATACGAACGCGGAACCGATTCGGAGGGGGCTAGTTTAGGTAGTTATTCAGATTATACAGTCGAAATAAAACGGGAGAAAGGACAACGATACGATCATATAACTTTACGAGATACGGGCGAATTTTACGAATCGTTCACGGTTACGGTTGTAAAAGACGGGGTTGTTTTAGACGCGAATCCGAATAAAGGACAAACTAATTTGTTTAACGATTACGGAATTGATATTTTAGGACTGGACGATTTTTCGTTTAATATTGTAAAAGATCAAATCCTAGTCGAAATGTATCAATACATCGTTAATAAACTATGAAACATTATAAAAACCTTTCTGAATTACCAATTTTTAATTTTTGGAAGATCCGCGAAACTGGGGATTTAACGTACCTTTTCCAGGACTACGAAAACGAGGAAGTCGAGAAACTTAAAAAAAGAAAAGTTTGGAAGGCTATTTTGTCGGACTTATGGCGAAAAATGGACGCTGAATTTATCGAAAATTTCGCAATGACTGACGATTTTTTTAATCGCCTACTAATTGAAAAGAAAATTATTAATTTGCAGTTAGATTATATGATAACGAAAAATTCAGTTATTAGGGCTCGATTGAAAGGGGAGCAGCAAAAACTAGAATTAAATTATCAAAGCGGGGATTTTAAACCGGTGAAACTTCACGAATTTATCGCCGGTATTGAAAAATACATCGGTTTCCAGATTCAAGAACGCGAAATCAGTACGAATAAAGTTTATTCGTATGTTGACCAAATGAAAGCACAAGCGGCGCAATATGGCAAAGAAAATAAGTAATAAAGATTTTTTCGAACCGGATTTCGGGAAACCGTTAATTGAGGTTTTTAAGGATATTCAAAAAGAAATTGACGACTCAATAAAAGGGATTCGTAAATTCGGGAGCGCGTTAAAAGATGAAGTTAAGGCGAACAAACTCGAAACGGCTGCGGACGTTCAGAAATTAAGCGAAGCCAGGACCAAAGCGAATAAAGCGATTGAAACGGAATCAGCACTTCAAAAGCAACGTTTAATTTTAGCGAAACAAATTGCAGACGAAGAAAAACGTGCAGAGAAAGAAGCAGAGAAAATAAGGGCCGAAAAAAGAAAAAACGCTGAATACGATAGAAGGGAGGCGAAAAAAGAAGAACGATTCCAGGAAAGGAAAGCGCAAAGGGATAAAGAAAGAGCAGAAAAAGAGGCAGCAAGGGTAAAAGCAAGGATTGAAAAAAATCGCGCTGTCAGTGGATCCCTTAAAGATATGCGCCAAAACTTATCCAGGCTTACAAAGGCTTACGATAATTTAAGCAAAGAAGAAAGAGAAAATTCGAAAATCGGGGGGTTATTACTAAAAAAAATCAAAGCGCAACGAAAAGCGGTTGGAGATTTAGAAATGGCGACCGGTCGAGCGCAAAGAAGCGTTGGAGATTACGGAAGGGCCTGGGGGCGTGTTGGGTCTATGTTTTCGCGTGGACTTGGATTTCTAGGTATAACGGCCGGAATTGCTGGCGTTAAATCCTTTATCGATTCATCGGTGAACGCTTTTAGGGAGCAAGAAAAAGCGGTTGCACAAGTAAAAGCCGGAATCGAAGCGACTGGAAACGCCGCGGGGTTATCTCTTAGGCAATTAAAATTCGAGGCAACCGAACTACAAAAAAATACTTTGTTCGGGGATGAGCAAATTTTAAAGGATGCGACGGCGCAACTTTTAACTTTTACAAATATAACCGGCGAAAACTTTAAAAGGACACAAACGGCCGCTTTGGATTTAGCGACAAGGCTCGACGGCGATTTAAAAAGCGCATCAATACAATTGGGAAAGGCTTTAAACGATCCGGTTGCGAACTTATCCGCGTTGAGTCGTTCGGGAATTCAATTTAGTAAGGAGCAAAAAGAAGTAATAAAAACTTTGTCCGAGTCGGGGCGATTGGCTGAGGCTCAAGCGTTGATTTTAGACGAATTAAATAAACAATACGGAGGTTCAGCCGAGGCGGCAGCAAAAGCCGACGCAGGATTCACTCAATTATCAAATACTTTCGGGGATGTAAAAGAAATCGTTGGAAGGGTTATTGTAGAGGGATTAAAACCGCTTTTAAGGGATTTAAAAGAATTTTTCGAAACAATAGACGAAGGGGACGTTCGATCGTTTTTCAGCGCATTAAAAACAGGTTTTAAAATCTTAACCGTTGGTGCGGCTGCATGGGTAGGTTATAAAGCGGCGGTTGTTCGTGCTAATATTGCAACAAAAGCGCATAAAAAAGCCACTAAATTAGCGGAATGGGCAACTAATTCTTTTACTGGTGGATTAAAAGGAGCGACCAAGGCTTTTAAATCATTAAACACCGCAACAAAAGCGAATATATTAGGCGCAGTTATTACTGGCGTTACAACATTAATAGCTTTGTTTTGGGATTGGTCGGACGCAACGGACGGCGTTACTGATAGTTTTGAAAAATTAAGGGACGAAGCACAAAAAGCCGATCAAACTTTAAACGCCAGGTTTAAAAATAGATTGAAATTAAGCAAACAAGGGTTAATAAGTTTACGCGACGATTTAAAAGCGGAAATTGATACGAGGCGTTTAGCTTTGGATGAAGAAACGGCGATAATTGACGAATCGATACGAATTAAAAAGAATTTACTTGATGCGGAAGCAGCCTCGACGGCTGGAATTTCTGATTTTATAAACCCTAGAATTGCAGCGATTCAAAGCGAAATAGACGGGTTAAAAGAGAAAAAAAGCGAAGTAGCGGAAGAGGTTGAAGGATATGAGGACCTGGCCAAACAATTAGCGATTGTTAATAGTTTAATCAATAAGAAAAACAAAGTTGTTAAAACCAGCACAAAAGAAACAAAACAAAACGTTGATGTTAATAAAGAATTAGCGGAAAAAACCAAAGATTTAAACGCTGAGATTTTAAAAAACACCGAAGAATCAATAACAAAAGGAGTTGAAATAACAAAGACGGCAGCGAAAGAAACGGAGGAAACCGAAGAGGACAAAGAAAAAAGAACAAGAGAACGAAACCGCCGAATGTTAGAAATGGCGCAAGACTTTTACAGAGAAAAAGGCCGAGCAAGAGTTGAAGAACTGGACCGCGAAATCAACGACTCGAAAAATCGCGAAAGCCAATTAACACAATTAGCAGCCGGAGGAAGCGAAGAGGCTCAAAGAAGTTTAGCACTGGAAAAGAAACGCCAATCCGAATTGGAAAGGGAACGACGTAAATCTTTACGAAGACAAAGACAACTTGCGTTTGGTTTAGCTGGTGCGGAATTAATTATTTCAAACGCTCGACAAGGTTCCACAGATCCAGCGGGGCAAAGTTTAGAGCAATTAAGCAGTTTTGCGGCGAACGTATCGGATATATTTAAAAACCTTCCAGCATTCGAAACGGGTGGAAAAGTAAAAGGAAAAGAACAGATTGTAAGAATTAACGAGAAAGGGGAAGAATTTGTCGTAAAACATTCAGCCGTTAACAAATACGGGGATAAAATGTTGAACGATATCAATAACGGAACATTCGACGCGTTCAACTACGTTCAAACTCCGACTGGATCACTTAATCAAACTTTTACTTCCGATTTTACAACGTTGGAACAAAAAGTCGATCAATTAACAACTGAGTTAAAAAACAAGCCGGTTCCGTATATTGGAATAAGCGAAATTACGGGGGGATTAAAAAAGACTATCCAAGAGGGTAACAACTTTACGACTAAACATTATAGACGCTCAAATTTATTTTAATGGCTTATTTTAAACTGGAATTAAACGGGCAAAAAGTAACTAATCCGGAGGACTGGCGAAACGTTGAGGTTTTAATGACTTATGACAACGCGTCGGTTCAACCTAATATTTCAACAACCAATTTCACTTGTGTTTTAGATGCAGCGCAACAAATAAAACTTTGGTTGGATCAAAACGGTTATTTCCAAGGTATACCGGCGAAATTCAATATTGTTGAGGGATCAAGTTCAATAAATGCTTTTGACGGTTACGGGGATTTTTCCGAAATGGTGGAAGTTAAACCAAACGATTTAAAATTACCTTGGAAATATTCTTTGCCATTTAAGGAGCTTAACCAGTTAGACGGGTTTATGGAAAGGGCGAACGGGACAACCTGGGAACTGGTAAAACAAGACGGTTTTATCTCAAATTCCGATTTTCAACGCGTTTTGTATGTGGTCCAAAAACCATTTAACACGATCGAGGTTGTAATTTTGTCCTTTGCTTTAGTTTCCGCAACTATTGACCTTGCGGCAGCGGTCCAAAAACTATCAGAAACAACGGCAAATTTTGTTTCAAAACTTGCAAACGGTTTATTCGGATCAGTTAACGCGGCTATTTATGCGGGGTTAATGGTTGTTATCAATGCTATTTACGTGGGGATTTTAGTTATCCAAATTGTTAAATTAATAAATCAATTGATTGCAATTTTTATGCCTTATCCAAGGTTTGTAAATGCTTTATCCCTTCGCCAATACTTGGAAAAGGGTTGTGAATTTTTAGGATTCAATTTTAATTCCAGCATTCCTGAGTTAGATAAATACATGATCGTACCGGAAAACAATAAAAAGGTAGATAACAATCCTTTCAATTCACCGGTTGACGATACCGGCGTGATCGGTTCGGGTTCTACTGGTTACATAATGGGCGAATTTTTCCAGATTTGTAAAACCATGTTCGACGCAAAGTTTCAAATAAGAGGGGATGAAGTTTATTTTGAATCAATGATAAATGATTCATTTTGGCAAAACAATGCAACATCAACTTTTAAAGTACCTGATACTTTTACGCAAAACTTTAAACCGAATGTGGACGAGTTGGACGCGTTACGTATGATTGAATTTGTCCAAGATGAAAAGGACGAATGGACGTTTATTAATTACGCCGGAACTTCTTATTCAGTAATTACAAAACATCAAACGGAGTTAAATAAAAAGGCCTCGTTATTAAAGGGGGTTGATCGAAAAACGATTCCATTTGCACTTGGTAACAATAAGGAAACGAAAAACTACATTGAAACGGCTATCGGAGGATTAGTTTCCGTTGTTCGAACAATCGCGAACCTAATCCCAGGAGTTAGCGCGGGGGCGTTTCTTGATGCTTATAGTCATATTAAAGAGGCGTTAAAAGTTTCCGAGGAAGTTTGGGGGGTTCCAAAATTGATAACAACAAAGGAAATTAATTTAGAAAATTCTAGTTACCGAATTTTAGAATCAAATCATAGGGACAAATTAAGCGCGAAATATTTATACGACAATTATTTAAAAAACGGTTCGTTTGTTTCTGGTGGAAATCGAAATCAATGGATTTCTTTAGCGAATGAAATTTCCGTACCTTTCGGGTTTAGTAACTTTGTCGAAATGCTGGAATCTAACTTTATGAAGGACCAGGAAGGGAACGACGTGCGGATCGAATCGGTTAAGTGGATTATTTCACAAGACCGCGCAACTATATCATACAGGAAACGCGAAGTTTACGACACTTTTTTAATTGAAGAATTTATTGAACCAGGAAAATGATAGACTTTAAAGGAATAGAAAATTTACTCGCTACGGCGTTGACGCTTAATAATCAAATGATCGATAGTAGTTTGGAGGCCATAATGAAGGCGGAAGACTTAACCGACGAACAGAAAAAAGAATTTAGGAGCGCGATAATTGAAACAAAAAAATTAGTTTCAAAAATGAAATTCGGGGAAGGAACGGACGATCATAACCAACAACTAATTGAAAAACTAAGTAAATTACAAGCCAAATTCAATCCTGAGAAATGGGCTTCATAATAACAGAAAGGAAATTTTTTAACCAACTAGCGAACGGGGACGACTTCACATTAAACACTGGGGTTTATGATACTTACTATAAGTACAACGCCGCGGAACTTTCAAAAGTTGTTTATACGTTCCGTATATCCTGGACGGCTTCGGCTTCGGTTTCCGATTCGTTTGATATTGTTTCGGGTATAATTACGCGGGAGGTAGGAAGTTTTATTGATGATGGATTCATCGCGGGCGATACTATCGACGTTTTCAACGCTGGTTCTGTTTTGCATTCGGACGAAGTTATAACGGCCGTAACTGATTCGCAAATTGTTTTAGTCGATAATACAATCAACGTTTCGAGTTCAGAAACAATGGAGTTAAAAGGTAAAACGCCTTTAACCGGTTTTAAATTTAATTACAATTTAATCAATAACGCCGACGTTTTTACGCCTGACAATTTACAAAGCGGGGCAACAATGGGATGGTCGGCTGATTCTGTTGGGGCTGGTGGTCCAAGATCAACTGCGTTCGTTGATGGTGACTATATCGGAAGTCCTAAAACGGGGGAAACTGGATCGTTTAAAATTAAGTACGTGCAAGACATTGACGCGTATAATCAAGAATTTCAATTCGAACATATTTTTCGGAATTTCCCTTTTTACCTACCGGATGAAAGCGGAACTTTTGAAACTTCTAATATTAATTTATTAAGCGGAACAAATTCGTTCAAATACGCTTTTGATTTAAGGGCGGGCGGTGCAAGTTCGCAGAATCCGAACGAATTTAAAGGGCTTATCGAAGATGGTCATTTTGGTAATTCCGGGGGATTCGATGAAACTTTCAACGGTAACGGTGCAAATTTTGCGCTTGAATCGATCGCATTAACTGATAATGTTTCAGGGGCTACGGTTTCGGATATTGATATTTTAAACGATACCGACGTACAAATTGAAATAAATTCGCCCACATCGGTGAATTTAGACGCGGCACATCCAATTGTCCTTTATTTCTGTAAACTTCCGGAGGAATCCGATGTTGTTGATACTGAGAATTTCAATACGAATTGGGTGTTTGATTATGTTTATACGACAAGGGGCGCGGGTGCGGCGAGTGGAACGGTATTAAAAAACGTTTTATTGACGACTGGAAGTCCGGCTTCGGATCAATTAGTTTTAAATTTTACAACTCAATTCGCAACTAATGAGGCGGCGCAATTTACCGAGGGGAACAATTATTTAATTGCCGTAGCGGTTGGGGATGTTAATAATCCTTTAACAGTTCGGACAACTATAAAAGCGAAATTCTCACAGATTATAAAGAGCGCGGACGTTTCCGGATTATTCGAAACGGAAGATTTTGGATATTACCGTCACGATATGGAAGAAGGAGTTGATACGCCTTTCACGAGTTATTCGGGATGGATTGAGGACGCCGCGCTTTTAGAATATCGTTTCAATTTGGATATTGCTTTAACTCCATTACTTGAAAAGTTTAGGGTCAAGTTAGTTGCGTACGATACAACCGATGATACTTATTTCGAAATACAATCCCAGGAGTGGAACTTTTCCAATGCGCCTTTGTCGGGATTACAACAACAACTTTATTTGAATGAATCAGCCGGTTTTAATTTACCCGCTACGGATCAATTCAATTTAATTTCGTTGGACTTAGACGGGACGATCGGAACAAAACAAACGTATAAATTACTTTACCCATTCCGTTTGAATTATGAGAATTATTTAAAACTAGCGGACGTTGACGGGGTGTTTTTCGATAATACACTTTTAAATAACGGGTTAAATAAAAAAATAAGCCGTTATGACGGTGTTAGCTCGTACGAAATACGCCATATTATTGAGGCGGACGTATTAGACGAAAACGGGGTTTCGACGACTTACATCGAATTATTTCCTTATATGGAGGTGCAAAACTATGAAGACGACGACGGGGTTAATCTTTTTAGCGCGTTCGATCTTCAAGTTATGACTTTAGGGGGTACGCAATTACCAGATAATAAAATATCAAAAAATCAAGATAATTTAATTCGTGCAACTTTTACTTTTACAACTCCGGTTAGTTCTAGTTTAGTTTATCATGGAATTATCCGTTTAGAGGAATTCCAAGCGGGAGGGATAAAAGCAATCGAAGAGGCGTCAACAATTTACGACATACCAGCCGGGCAAATATTACAACCGAAAAGCGGGGAAACAAAAACAACGATTGTAAACGATGGTTCAACTTTAGTTCTTGAATGTATTATTCCAGAAACTCAGGCGGCAAATTTACCGGACGGGTCGAGCTTTTCAATTTCGGCACGAACAATGGGGGATTTTAGCGCAATAGTAGGAGCTAAAACAATGGAATCGGGAGCGGTTAAAACAACGGAATCAAGCTTAACAAAAACTATTGAATAATGCCAATAACAACAACGTTAACAGATACTAACACGATGGTTTTAGATGGTAATAATTTTACCAATGAAATTATAGTAGGTCAACAGATTTTTACGGTTCCAACGGATGTTATCGGGACGCTCGACACGTGCTCAAGCAATTGCGATTGCGCGGAGTGTTGTTATTCACATAAAGTTTTTGGGGAAACTATTTATTCAAGTGATTTAAAAAATGATCGTTACCAGTTTTTAGCATTGGCCCGCGAAGATAACGGAAATGTTACTTTCACGATCCAAAAGGACGAAGCGGATATTGCTATTATTGTCGATTCATCTTTGGGGGACTGGACCGACGCGGGAGGGTACGCGGATAATTTAAGGTTAGCAAGTTTTTATATTGATTGGGGGAAGGTTTTCAGAACTTACGGGGAAGGAGCTTATAGGATTAAATACGAGGTGGACGCAATAGGTGGTGGAATTACGACAACTTATTCAGATAATTTTGATTTATTGAAATACATTAATTCAAACGTAAACGAATCGGTTGTTTTCGAATGGATTCAAAACGGTATAATCCTGGATAATTCAATCAATTACACGAATTTAAACATACCTCAATGGTTAAGACTTCCGGGGCATATTGGATTTGATAACGAAATTGAATTATTAGTTGAAGAGCACGAAACCGCGCCGCATGAATTTGTCCAGATCCAGGACCAAACAGTTTTTAAACATACGTACGAAAGCGAATTATTACCGTTTTCAGTTACTAATGTAATTTTAAAAGATTTGATTTTGGCTAATGAAATAACCGTAACGAATTACAATTATTACGATCATTTTACGATAACTCAGAAATTAATGAAATCGGATTCGGTTGTCGAGTTTAAAAGCTACCCATACAACAAATGCGCAAAACTAAAAATTAAGTTTAGTAACAAAGTAAGGAATACTATTAAACGTAATTATACATAAATTTAAAATATGTCAAAAATTAGCGGATATTCAAATTCGGTTTCAAGTTTAGGAAACGATGATTTAATGGACGTTTCGGAAAAGATTTCATCTTCGCCGGACGTATACGAATCGCGAAAAATGACGGGGGCGGTTTTAGCAGCATTCATTCAAACTTTTTCAAATGATTCAATTTATTCGGCATCCGGAACGGTTCCAAGTTCAATCGATGCGGCCATAACTGATTTTTTGAGGTTTTCAGGTGGTAGGCTTGATTTGTCAACGACAACCGACGGTTTTTTAATGCCGAGGTTAACAACCGCGCAAATGAATGCGGTATCAGCACCGACAACGGATTTATTGATATTTAATACTGATTTTTCCGCTCTTTACCGTTACGACGGCGTAAATTGGAAACCATTCGCGGGGTACGGCGTTTTATCGATATCCGATTCGGAAGGTAGTAAAACATATTATTCTGATTTAACTTCGGCTTTCGCTGCTTTTACTGCGGGCGACGTAATAGAGCAGCACGCGGATATAATAGAAACTGGTGCGGTCACTTTAGGTATTCCAAACGGTTTGAAATGGAACATGAACGGCCATAAATACGAACAATCAAATGCGACGGGAAGTTGTGTATATGATTTAAATGCTGCGGTTGAGTTTGATATTTATAACGGAGAAATTAAAAAAAGTACTGGTGGAAGTTATGCTTTATACGTTAACAACCCATCAACAGTTGGAAGGCTTCACAACGTTTTATTAAATTCTACTTTCGGAATTTGCTTATACAATGATGGCGAAGTAATAGGTGGTAGAGGGACAAATTCCGCTGGTGTTCAAGGCGTAGATAGTGACGGAATACTAAGAAACTTCTATTTTGATGGTTTTGGGTATATTATAATTAACAACACAAATGCAAGGGCTTACAACTGTTATTCAAAATCAAGTGGGACATCTGGATTTGTAATAGCTAACGGAGAATTACACAACAGTATTGGAGAGTCGTCTAGTAGTTATGGGATAGATTTACGTTCTGCTAAACTGTTTAATTGTACGGGATTATCTTCTGCGAATCATGGGATTTATTCGGCTAGTTCGGGGGCTGTTATGTATGATTGCAGAGGTAGATCAACAAGCGGTGGCGGTATTTATTTAAACAATATAATCGATGTTTATGATAGTATTGGAGAATCATCAACAACTTACGGGTTAAGAGGTAATGGTACAAGTTTTTACGGTTGTACTGGTATATCTTCGGCTGCGGCTGGTGTTTTCTTTAATCCTGGTGCTGGTGCTGAATGTATAGAGACTAAAGGTATTTCAACGCTTAACACTACATCTGGGCATGGTATCGAAGTAACGTCAAACACGGGGCGCGTTGTGGCTTGTTACGGTCAAACTATAAACGCGGGGGCCTACGCTTTTAATGGGACTGGAAACGCTTATATGGCTAATAATACGGGACATGGTATGACTGTTTTAATAAATCCAAGTTTAACACAGAGTAACACAAGTACGGCGGATGTTTACGGTAATATCTTAGTCGATTAATTTTAAAAAAAAGAAAATGAACGCAAACGAATATAATTACGGAACAGATCCAATAAGCGGACTTCCTAGACGATTAGTAAGAGATACGGCAGTCGTACAAGAGGAAATGGACACAAATCCAACCCCGGCGGCCGTGGTCCATTTAAGGGAGCAAACTTACAATGCCGAAACGGGAGAAACCGTAACAGACATAACAGCGGGATATAAAGTAACGAAAGGGAAAATATCGTACGATGTTAACGGCAACGCCTTACCAAAATACACTTATGATTGGACCGGATCGGAGTTAATTAAAACGCCGGTTTTAGATCCAGACGGAAACCCAGTTCCAAGGGATAACGGCTATGAAAATATTATATTCCTTTCAACGATTCCGATTCCTTTCGATACGGTACTGGATGAAGGGATAAAAGAATATTACGGAATTGTTTAATAAATGGGGGTTATCCTTTTATTAATAGCGGTTTTATTATCCATCCTATTATTTCCGATAGGGTGGATTTATACTTTTATAACTTTTCGGGCTAAACCTGGACGTTTAAATTTGTACGCGAAAACAATCGCTTTGTCAATCGATCAACTCGGGAACGTTGTTTTATCAAACTTATTCAATGATTTATTGATCCAGTCGAACGGGTATAAATTCGGGAACGAAGACGAAACAATTTCGAAAGTTTTAGGTGTTAATAAATACCATAAAACATTGAAGCCGTGGGGCGTTTGGTTGTCTAATGTATTAAACCGCATCGATCCGGGACACGTTGAAAAGGCTTCGAAATTACACTGATAGATTTTTTGAGTTATTTTAGTACGTAAATAAAGCATTTAAACGAAAAACAAAAAAACGTTTAATTCCGTTTAGTATATTAGACTAATGGAAGCGACGGCAAAAAAATACGATTTGGATTTTTTAATTAAAAAAATAACTTTGTTAATTGCCTGGCTGGTTACATATTTCAGTCCATCCATTGAACTTCTGGTTCTAGTTGGTGGCCTTGTTGGTTTAGATACTTACCTAGGGTGTCGAATAGCTATTAAAAACGGCGTATTTAGTTCCAGGCGTTTAGAATCTGTAATACATAAAACAGTAGTTTACATAGCCGCTATTCTTTTGTCACAGATAGGGGAAACGGCTTTGGAAATTCCGTTGCTTTTAAAAATAACCGCGGGTTATATTGCATATACTGAGGCGGTTTCGGTTGATGAAAATATCGAAAAATTACTAGGGTTCTCAATGTTTAAAACTATCTTAGCAAAAATTAAAAGGGATCAAGAATAAAATGGGGAATATTACAAAGAATTTCAGTGATACCGAAGTTTTACCAAAAGAATTACACGGCTTTCGTTGGGAATGGTTTATTGATTTTCGAATTGTTCAAATAGCGCAAAAATTAAGGGATAAATTCGGGCCGATAACAATTAACAACGATCGTTTTAATTGGTCCGGTTACAGAACTTCGGATTGTGGAGTCGGTGCACAATTTTCTCAACATCGCTTCGGGCGGGCTCTGGATCTTAAATTCTCAGAAACAACGCCGGAAGAGGTTCAAAAATACATCGTTGAAAACGAAGCGGAATTTATCGAAGCGGGATTAACTCGATTAGAGAATGCGGAAAAAACAAAAACCTGGTTACATATCGATTGTATGTTTACCGGTTCGGAAAAAATTATTATCTTTAATCCATGAAGTTAGCGAGCTTATTTAAATCAATCCCGAACCTAATCCCAACAAAAGGAAAGTTGGAGGAAATTAAACAATGGAGCGTTCAAAGACGCGCTATGTTTTGGGGTGTTAGGGTTTTAATTTTGGGATCAGTAACTTTTTTAACTTACAAAGGGATTGTTTCGGAAGAAAACTTTCTCGAATTAATAAACGGGCTTTTCAATTAGTTTTAGTATATCTTAGTTTCTCACTGGGGGCGGTTTTCACTGCCCCTTTTCTTGTTAAAAACAACGCCATTAAAACGGCGCATAACATTCCATAACGACAAAACCGCCGGAGCGGTTCAGATCGTTATTTCAGTGTTATCGGTAATCTTGTTTCATACTGTCTAGCATTAAAACAGTTTTATGTAGTTCAGCGTAACTCTGCACTTCGATAATTTTTTGCAAAGTCTCTAACTTTAGCCGCTTTGTTTTTTCTTTCCAATAAACATCATGGTATTCCGCTTGTTCTTTTGGTGTGCAAGAAAACAAGACAACCGATAACAATAAATAAAAAACAATTTTAAACTTCTTCATAATTTTAATCTTTAGTGGTAACAGTTTTTATTTTTAACATTATATGCAATAAAATACTATTTCTCTACTACTTCAGTAACTCTAATAGTATTAGGTACTTCAAACTCCTTTAAATGTTTATTTAGGGTGTTCTGTACCAATTCCTTCAAATCATCTTCGTGGTAACTAATCCAATCACTAACTATTTCAACTTTATAAACTGTAGCCATAATTATTCGTATTTTAAATTTTATAACATTAATTAAATTCCATTAAAACGGTATTTACTTATACCATTATCGGTGATTTATCTACCACGCAATTCAATAAATTCACTCCAAGTCTTATCGCCAGAGTTTCTAAATTTCTTAAATAAATCATAAGTTATATCTTCTAAGTAAAAGTCAGGGTTTGCCAGTATTATGTTCCGCAATCTAACAGAACAGTCTGTATTTAATTTATTCCATTTAGTCCACTCTATCTTCCCTAAATCCCTTAAACTACGGCTAACAACACCTATATGCTTATGGTAGGCCTCCACGATGTCTAATGCTTTATTATAGTCTTCTCTTGTTATCATATTTTTAATGTTATTCATTCCAACCATCAACAAACCTACAAAAAAGAATCTCATTCATCCAAACCCGTCACTATTTAGAATCGTTTTAAATAACGGTTTCATGTTGCTGATTAAAAATAATTAACTAAATTCGCTTCATGGAGAAATTAACAAAATCACAATTTGCGAAAAAAGTCGGAGTTTCCGCCGCTTATATTTCGCAGCTAGTCAAGGCAAAGAAAATTGAAACGGTCGAGGAATACGGAACCGAGGTTGTTTTATTGAATTCTAACAATTTAAACCTTTTTAAAAAATGAATTTAGCAGAAGAAAAAAGACGGTTGAAATTAGAAGCAAACGAAGGGTTGTTACAAGCTCAGATACTTTTAATGGAGCAAAGCGGAAATATTGAAATCTTGAAACTATTATTGAGCTTCGAAAATGAATTGAAAATTTTAAATCAAATTAATCTTAATTAAGATGGAAAAAACACACTGGAAAAACAACTTCGATTACACGTATTTAGGAGGGTATTCGATCGAAGGGGAAGACAAAACACTTACGATTAAAATCGTTAAAACGGAAAAAGTACAAGGTACTTCCGGACGCGAAGAGGAATGCATGGTAATCTACTTTGAAGAAGAGTCAAAAGGGATGATTTGTAATAAAACTAACGCAAAGACGATAACTAAAATACACGGTACGCCATACGTTGAGGAATGGGCCGGAAAAAAAGTTGTGTTAGGTACTGAGAAAGTTTTCGCATTTGGAGAAAACACCGACGCGTTAAGGATTAGAGCATTTAAACCGAAAACGGAAATTGATCCAACAAAGGCAATTGAAAAATTAAACGGTTGCGAAAATATGGACGACTTAAAGAAGGTTTGGTCCAGCTTAACAAATATCGAAAAGAATAATAAAAAAGTTGTTGAACTTAAAGAAAAATTGAAAAATGAATTTAATTAAAGAAATGGACCAAAGGTCAAAAGAATGGAAACAAGCGAGAAAGGGATCAATCGGAGGAACTCGCGCAAAATCAGTAATGGCAAAAAACAACCTTCCATTAATTGATGAATTGATCGCCGAAAGGCATTCGGACGAAATAGAAGAAAATTACGTTAATGAAGCGATGCAAAGGGGAATCGATCTTGAACCAATTGCAATTTCAGAATTTGAAGAGGCGACAAGCTACAAGGTCGAATCGTTTGGAATGGTAACGAATGATAAATTCAAGGGATGCCACTTATCGCCGGACGGTTTAATCTTGGACGGTTCAGGCGTACCGATGGCGGGCGTTGAAGTGAAATGCCCATCGACAAAGAAACACGTTGAATACATAAGGACAAACAAATTGCCAGCGGAATACAAATTCCAGGTTTACCATTATTTTATGTTAACCGAAACGATCGACCAAATGTTCTTTGTTTCATACGATCCACGTTTAGAAGTTCGTCCACTCCATATTTTAATGGTCAACCGCGAAGATATAAAAGCCGAGTTGGAGGAATACGAGGCGGGGTTGAAAAAATTCAGTGAAAAGCTGGGGAAATATGAATCGCAAATAACTGATACTTTTTAAAATGGTATTTAATAAAGAGTTATTAATAAAGGCGGTTGAATCAATGGAGGGCGAAAGCTTCGATTTGATCGCCTTATTGAATAAATACAATCCGAAAGGTTCGGCACTTAAAGAAAACGAAACGAAACCGATTGATTGCCGGGAAGCGGTTTCACTTATTTCTAAGTTATCGGGATATACTGAACAAGAATTGAAAAGCAAATCGAGGTATAGAAACCTAACAGAATGGAGGCACGTTTCATGGTATTTAATTTATAAATATAGTTCTTTAACGTATCAAAAAACGGGGGATTTATTCAACACAAAACATGACAACGTTATTCACGGTTGTAAAAGGGTGAAAAATTCCATCGAGGGATTTAATGACGATTTACTTTTAAAATTTAAAATCGCTGAAAACGTATTCAAAATTCAATTTAATATTTTATAATTATGGCAGGAGTAAACAAAGTAATTTTAATCGGAAATTTGGGAAAAGATCCCGAATGTAAAGTTTTAGAATCGGGAAACATGGTTGCAAATTTATCTGTTGCAACATCGGAAAGTTACACCGATAAAGACGGGAACAAAGTCGAAACAACCGAATGGCACAACTGTACGGCCTGGGGAAAACAAGCCGAAATCATTGAAAAGTATTTGAAAAAAGGTTCAAAGATTTTCATCGAGGGTAAGATCAAAACAAGGACTTACGAAAAAGACGGCCAAACCCGTTACGCAACCGACATCCAAATTAAAGAATTTCAATTTTTAGATTCGAAAAAGGATGAATTTTAAACTTAGGCCATACCAAAACGAATTGGCTCAAGATGTATCGCAAAAGCTCGCCCAATTTGGGCGGGTCATTGCGTGCGCTGCTACTGGTTCGGGAAAAACAAAAACATTCGTCTGGATAACACACAAAGCTATCGAGAAAGGGAAAGCCGTTTTAATTCTCACAGAATCAAAAAAAATTTACGAACAAATAAAATCGGAGTTTTCGGAGGTTGTGGAAATTAAAGCGGGGGTAAAAGAATTGTTGGTTTATTCTGGTGAAATCTACGTTGGAATGGCTCAAACGTTAAGCCGAAGACAAAAAATAATTGACCAATTCGCAGAACTTGGAAAAGGGTTGATCGTGATAAACGACGAAGCCCACATCGGAACGTCAACAAAAGTTTTAAAACAGTTGTTAAATTCTTTTATTATAGGATTCACAGCCACGCCAAGATGGAAGGAGGCGCGACACTTAACAGAAATATACAACAATATCTCAGTCGGAAAGCAACCTTCCTGGTTAGTTGAAAACGGCTTTTTATCGCCTTATTACCACTTTGCGCGGGTTGTTGATAATATGGACCAACTAAAAATAAAAGGGGGCGAATACGACCAGCAACAACAACGAGAAATTTTTGAAACTTCGAAAGTTTATAACGGTATTTTTGAGGATCTTAAAAAATTCAAGTTTAAAAAAGCTATGATTTTTTGTTCAAACGTGGAGCATTCAGACAACACAACGGCAGCTTTAAACGAACTCGGATTTAATTCCGTATCGATCCATTCAAAAAGCGAAACGGCGGCCTATGATATGCACCAATTCAAAACAAGCTCAGATATCAACGTTTGTGTTTCGGTTGGAATGTTGACAAAGGGATTCGATTATCCGCCGATTGATTTAGTGATTTTAAACCGGGCCACAACTTCACTTCCGCTTTATTTGCAAATGGTTGGACGCGGGTCAAGGATATGCGAGGGGAAGGATAAATTTACAGTCGTAGACTATGGAGGAAACGCAAAACGCCACGGTTTATGGATTACCGATAGGGAATGGGATAAACTTTGGTGCGAAACTAAACCGCCACGCCAAAAGCTCGAAATGAACGATTTAAGAGATTGTCCGGACTGCGGCTTTATGTGCGAACGTTCCGAACTTATTTGTCCTTCGTGCGGTCATAATTTCCAGGAGAAAAAAGAATCTGAGGAAGAGCCGGAAACCGTATTGAAAGAGTTAACAGACAAGTTTAACGGGATTAGGGGGAAGTTAATCTCCGAATTGAACGAAAACGAATTATTCATTTATAGAGAAATTAGCGGTAAAAAACAATTTTGTTTGAGAATTGCAAGGGCAAAAGGGGCCGATTATTTAATTAATTTTGCTAAATTGTGCGGCTACAAAAACGGATTCCTCCGTCATAACGAAGCTAACACAAATTTAAAATATACTGATATTGTAATACGATGACCGAAATCCGAATAACTCAGATCGAAATAAAAAAAGGGGAATTAATTATAAAAGAAGTCCGAAAATTAAACGACGGGCGAATCGGTCCAAAAGTAACGATTAATGAAAAGTTCGCAATTACTTTAAAACAAACCGACATCGAATTGAATTTAAACGATATACTATGAAAATAAACGGGAAGCAAGTCGGATTTTTTGAGGTTGTCCGATACGGTTTTGAATACCACGACGGAAAACCGGCAATTATTATACATCAAGTAAAAGTTTGTGATATTGACGGGAAGTATATTAAATTCGCAAAGCTAAAAGAAGTTGAGCCGTATTTGAGCCAGTTCGAAATTCACTTCAAAAATTTAAATGAGATACTATGACACACGAGAAAGTAATTAAGGAAGCATCGAAACTAATTGAACAAGGTATTAATGTTATCCCAGTACGGGACCGGGACGAAGTGACCGACACGAAAACACTCCCGAAAAAGTCGCCTTTCTACGGTTGGAAGAAATGGCAAAACAATAGAATTAAAGTTTCACAGTTTTATGAGATTTACGAAGCGTCCGGAACGTCATGGATCGCTATTGTATTGGGGGCAATTTCACGCCGTACCGTTGCAATTGATATTGATAACAAACACTGGGAAGGAGTAGAGCACAAATTGTTCTCAGCACTTCGCGAAATGTACCCGGAATTATGGGATAAATTAAGGGTTCACAAATCGCAGTCGGGCGGGTATCACATTTTGTTTAGTCAATCCGAGGACCAGGAACTTTTAAGATCGAAAAAATTAGCATACAAAGAAGGAGAAAAAGAAGCCGGAATCGAATTGAAAGGGGAAGGGGGAATTATAGTTGCGCCTCCGTCCGAAGGTTACTCTATAATTAAAGACGTTGAAATCCCGGTTTTAGACTCCCAAGAAGTTACGGTCCTTTTACATATAATTGAGGACATTAACGAAAAGAAAAAAGTAAAAAAGGAAAGAGTTTCGAAAACTCAAAGGGAAGACAAATACTACTCAACAAATCCATTTGAAGATTTTAATAATTCTTTAGACGGGGAAAAGATAATCGAAAACTACGGCTGGAAATATGACGGCTCAAACTCCCAATTTATACACTATACGAGGCCAGATAAAAAGGGAGGTGTTTCGGCTTCATTTATAAAGGACAAAAGGAGTTATCACATTTTTACGAGTTCAGATCCAAGACTAGAACAAAATTGCAATTATTCGCCTTGTTCACTTATCCAAACGATTAACGGATGGACCGGAAAAGACCTTTATCGCTGGTTAGTTGAAAACGGATTCGGTCGCGCTGATTCAGTAGCGGAAATAAAAAGGGCTCAACAATTAGCAGAAAGAAAAAGTCCTCCGATGCCAAACTTTTCGGAGCAAGGGAAAGCAGCATATGAAGAAGTTGTCGAAAAATTAAATAAGGATTTGCCTTTCGGTGAATTTTGGAAATTCAACAAACAAGACGGAATTGTAATAAGTCGGGCAAAATTAGTAAAAGTTGCTAATGAATTAGGTTTTCGAATCCTGGGGGAAAATGGCCAGCTTTACAGAATTAAAGACGGTAAATTTATGCACAAACAAAGCGTTCGAGAATTCCAGGACGTTTTAATAGATTACATTTATTCAGAAGATGAGGACCTTTATACAGAAATCGAAGACGCTGCGGAATCGTTCTTCCAGAAATCAACCGATTTCACAATTAACCGGCTTGAAATCGTAACAAAAGAATTAATCCTTTCGGACGATAAATTCAATAGTTACAAACTTTATAAAAACGGGGTTGTTCATATTACCGACGAATCAATCGAAATTGAATCATACGACGAATTCGACCAACTTATTTTCGCTGATAACATAAAGGACCGTGATTATACAGTATCAACAAAGCCCGGAATGTATTCGGATTTCTTGCAAAAGGCTTGCGGGTTAAATGATTATACAAAAAAAATACTTGGTTATTTATCTCATGAATGGAAGGACGAAACAACCGGATATTTTATTGTGTTAACTGAAAAGGTTATCGATCCTAAATTTGGGGGTGGATCTGGTAAAAACGTGTTTTGTAACTTATTACAGGAAATAACAACATACGGAAATACGAACGGGGCTCAAATGACATTCGACGAAAAGGCGTTTCAATCCTGGAACGGTGAAAGAGTCTTCACTATTTCGGACATTCCGAAAAGCTTCCCTTTCGAATTTTTAAAAGAAATTGCAACCGGATCTTTTAAATTGAAAAAATTATTTAAAGACGTTATCGACATACCGGTCGAGGAATCACCAAAAGTTATTTTACAAACAAACTATTCGTTCGAACTAAAAGACGGAGGAATTAAACGTCGATTGATTCCTTTAGAATTTACCGACTTTTTTACGAATGCGGGGGGGATCGATGCGCATTACGGTCAACACTTCCCAAAAGGTTGGGGAGCTATCGAATGGGCTGATTTTGATACGTTGATCGCCGAATCGATTCAATTATGGTTAAAAGGTGGATTAAAATTAAAGCCGGCTGAATTATCCGGGGACGGATGGAAAAAACAATTCAAAATGGTTTATGGGACCGTTTCAACCGAATTAATAGCGGAGCTTTTACCGAAATGGATTGAAAAACACGAAGTAAATTCAAAAGACTTTTTGGACGATTTAACCAGCTATTATAACGATAACGATATTCAATTTAAATATAGGCCATCCAAAAATAAAATATTAAAAGCGTTGGAGGAATATTGCACCCAGAACAAAATAAACTTTGAGAAATCGAAAGTAATATCCAAAGGACACGGAATAAAAGAAAGGGTTAATATCTTTGGAGATCCTAAGAAACAAAACAATGAGCCAAAAGATTTACCATTTTAACGAAAAGGCCCCACAACTAAGGGGCTTTTTTTTTATTATTGATTATGGCAAAGACATTTTCAACCCAAGGCGGACTCCTTAAATATGAGGACACAACCCAAAGTTTTATAAAAGGTTACAACTTAATTGATTTAGTTGTAAAAATTAACGGCGACAATTTAGTGTTTCCAGACGGAAGCGAATACGCTTACAATGACGTCGATTTAACAAACTCTTTCGCGAGCGTTGAGGAATTTTTCAACCAAATTGGAACATGGAAAATCACTTCCACGGGTACGGCGGGAGCTAGTTCGGAAATTTTAAAAGGTTCGTTCGGTGAACAAATAACTTCGCATAAAACGCCCGTTGTCCAATTAGACAATAAACACCAATTAGATCCGGCAAATCACCAAGACGTTGAAATTTTCGAAGCTACCGGAGGAAGCGCAGACAATAATAAAAATTTATTTCGTTGTCAAAGTGGAACGAGCTTAGGAGGTTACGGCGTTATCAGATCGTTATCGACGTTGAATTACCACGCGGGGCAAGGGATTGAGGCGCAATATACCGCATCCTTCACAACTGGGGTTCCTTTATCGTTACAATTTGGGGGAATGTTTAATTTAACTAATACGCTTGCGTTCGGTTATGACGGTGCGAATTTTGGAATTATCCACGAATACGCGGGGGAAGCGGAAGTACAATTGATTACAGTAACCGCAACCGGCGCGGGAACTACTACCGTAACGCTCGGAGGGGACGCGGTAGGAATAACAACAACCGCCGGAACGGTTCAAACAGTAGCGGAAGAAATTCGCGCGGGATTAGAGGCAGACGGAACAGTTTCCGCAAAATGGAGATTCGAACAAGTAAACGATCGTTGTTATGCGATTTCTAAATCAGTAGGAGACAAAACCGGAACTTTTTCAGTTACTGGGGCGTCAACTTGTACCATAGTCGAAAAAACGGCGGGATTAACAAAAAGTTCTTCAAATGTAGTTCAGGCAAATTGGAACGTTTCTTCCTCGCCTTTCGACGGTTTCGATCCGACAAAAATCAATATTTATAAAATACAATTTGGATATTTAGGCGTTGCAAATATCAACTTTTCGATTTACAACCCGTCAACCGGGGAATGGGTTTTAGTACACCGTCAAAAATGGGCCAACGATTATAACACAACACATATTAGCGACCCGAATTTTAAAATAGGATGGACGGCGGCATCATTAGGAGCGACCGGAACAAATTTAACAGTTGAAGGGGCTTCCGCTTCGTTAATGCTTGAAGGTGACGAACTACTTGAAAACGATACTCACGCACATGAGGCGGTAAAAACTTCAATCGGTACAACGTTAACAAATTTATTAACAATAAAGCCACGCGTAATTTTTAACGATCGTTATAATTTAGGTAAAATAAAACCGTTGAGGCTATCAGTTGACAACGACCACACAAAAGGAATAATCGTTGAACTTTACAAAAGTGCGACGGTTTCAGGAACTTTAAATTATCAATATGACGGCGAATTCACAACGGTTGCCGTAGTTGATGAAGCAGGAACAACGGTTTCGGGTGGAACTTTTGTTGATGGTTTTACGGTTGGTTCCAACCTTTCGGAAGATGTCGACCTTAAAGAAATAGTTCCGCGTTTATTACCTGGGGAGACTTTAACGGTTGCAGTTAAAACAACATCTGGGACGGCTAGTAATACAACTGGGATTTTTACTTGGAAGGATGACAAATAAAATTCGTAAATTCGCTAAATGCGAAAAAACGAAGAAACTCAATTCCAAATAAAACTATTTTATAAACTATCAAGGCTCGAGATTAAATTCCCGGGCCTTTTTGTTTACGCGGTTGAATATGGAGGGGAAGAAAGAAAAGACTTCGGAAAACTTCGCGAACTGAAAGCAAAAGGAATGCGAAAAGGAATTTCCGACTTAACCGTTATCGGAAACGGGAAAATTATTTTCTTAGAACTTAAAACCGGGAAAGGGACGCAACAACAAGCACAAAAGATTTTTCAAAACAAAGTCGAATCGAACGGTTTTGTTTATATGCTGGCCAGATCAACCGAAGGAGTTGACGCGGTAACAGAAAGAGTTTTAAAAGAATTAGGCTATCAATAACACCAAACCAACCGGCCACAACTTAAAATAATATAAAAACGCTCTTTCGCGTCGTCCATTATCGGAACGTACGTTTTCCCGTCGGTGTGGGTGAACATCAAATCGTTTGATTTATCAATAAAAAAACCGACAAATTTCCGGTCCGTTTCAGATTCGAAAAGAGTTGTTCCTATTGCTAATTCACCGCCAGCAATAGCCACAAGAAACGAAACAACCCCGATTAATTGTTTATAAGTAAAAGAAACGGTTTTATTATCCATTCCTTAAATATAAAACTTTGATAACAGTATTGTAAACGCAACGCCCCGAAAAGGGGGCGCAGTCG
>WLWF01000532.1_pt1 | contig 36096 bp, 61 predicted proteins | sample 6718331 | NCBI WGS metagenome assembly WLWF01 (sample SAMN12718692, study PRJNA515312) | sponge metagenome | isolation source: marine sponge | host: Mycale hentscheli | place: New Zealand: South Island, Marlborough, Capsize Point | collected 2003-05-01 | reverse complement strand
AGTTTCATGCAATCGTTCGTTCAGACATAACTGACAAAAATCATTTGTGGAATCAACTAATTGACGATAGGGAGTTAATGGAGAATTCTGATGACAAACAACTTAAAACAATTTCTTCTTTAGTTAATTTTATGACAAAAGTTGACTCTGAGTGGGTTGCAGAAAATATTCCATCCAATTATAATGTGGATACCTTTGATAATAAATGCAAAGAACTTGCCGATAAATACCCATTGCTTGTTAGCCTTTCTGCCGAACTTTACAGGTGGAAGGACTTGAGCGAGGATAACTTGGGCAAGAATATGACTGACTACATTCTTATGTGTGATCTTGTGTGATCAGTAGGGGCAGGGAGGTTTTTCCTTTCTTTCTCCCTGTCCCTTATTTTTTTCTTGACAAACCAAACGATAAATGCACAATAGACTTAATACTAACCGAAAAACATTCAACTCAACTTATTCAATAGATAAATTAAACCTTGACAATCATCAATAAATTTAGTAATATATATAGATAATCACCAATAGGAATACAATTATGAAAAAAGTACCATATCAACTTAGCGAAGACTCAATCACCATCGTTTGGGAAGGCAAGCCTTATACCATCCGCAAAGACAACGCAAACTTCAATGCAGTTAGAAAAGCATTGTTTGAAGCTCGATACGAGGATGTCGGTGATCTTCTTGACCTCAAGAAGGCAGTTGAAGACTTTGTAGATGGGTCAGTAGAGGTAAAGGACGAGGTAGTTTACTATCATGGCACTCGATTGCATGGAGTTGTCGTAGACAAATTGATTTCAATGATGAGGGAAGGGATGACCGATTCTTCTCCGATTATTAACTTCATCAAGAAATTGATGGAAAACCCTTCTTCTAACTCTGTTGAGCAACTTTATACCTTCCTTGGGTACAAGTCTTTGCCAATTACCCCCGATGGAACGAATCTTGGGTACAAAGGAGTTAAAGCAGATTTCTACTCAAGCACAGGTAATGCTGATACGATTGTCTTGCAAGGCACTACCAACGATTCGCATCAAATTTTCAATGGAGTAGGCGAAACCATTGAGGTTCAACGCAGATGCGTAGATGATAACAAGGATAATCATTGCTCTCATGGTCTTCATGTCGGGTCTTATGACTACGCAAATGGTTGGGCAGGAGAGGATGGACGCTTGCTTATGGTAGAATTTGACCCTCAAGATGCGGTTTCTGTTCCCGATGATTGCAGTTATCAGAAGTTGAGAGTCTCCAAGTACAAGGTCATTGCTGACATTACCGATACTCGTAAGGAGTTGCAAAAGTCGGTCTATCAAGCTAATAAGCCTATCTATGACTCTGACTCTGACTCTGATGATGATTGGGGAGATGATGAGGATGAAGGTCGTGACTATCTTTACGATGAAGATGGCATGGATGACGATTGGGATGATACTTCAACTGCAAGGTTGGCAATCCGTAATTATGTGGAAGAAAAGCTTGCGAGAGGAATCCAACCCTCTGTCAAGCTAATTCGTTCCTTGCAGGTTGTACGCAATGCAGGATTGAATACTGCGGAAGTTGCCGACATTCTTGATTCAGAAGGATTTATCCTTGAGGATTCCCCCGATGTTCCTTTGACCAACAAAATTGTTCTTGACAAGGACGAAGACTACGCATTCTAAATGAGCAACGAATCAGAGTATGTTATGGTAGAGAGTGGTAAAGCACCAACCCTTGAAAACAATACTATGCCGAACATCGTCCACTTGACTGAAGATGAAGCTAATCATGTCAACCAACAACTCCTACAACTTAATTCCAATCAAGTTTATATGCGTTTAGAAAAGGATTCCGACAATGATTAATGATGATGGATATAATTACCCCGATGCTTCATTCCCTCCTTATGAATGCCCCACTCATGCCGATGGAGTTACTCCGAACTTAAATAAGGTTAAATCGGATGAAATAGCAGATGATTCTTCTCAATGCTTGGATAGTAAAATGGATAATAAAAACAATCAAATAGAAAATCAAAATCAAGCATATCAAAAATCATCTAGTGTCGATCATAAAGGATCGACTTTATTGCAAGAAAATTTCAATATAGCTTTAATAAATGTGCTAGAGATGGCAAAAGAATATTGTGCAAATAATCTAGTAGATTCAGATAGAGTAATCGGGGATGAATCAATAAGTAAAGTACAAGAGTTTTTGGGGCAAATAGAAAAACCCAAGTGCAAGAATTGTAAATGTGAGCAATAGGTAATTTGTAATTGCAAAGCAAATAGTTTGCTATTAATTTCTAATATCATCTGTTTACTCAAAGTACATACAATCAATACATAGTTATATATAGAGAGAATATAAGCATATATACCCGAAATACTTATTAATCCATGACAAAGTTCATTAAATACAACATAAAAAGTATATATTTAGTGTAATGTATTGAAATGGGTGAAAATGGTTTATAGTGGTGTATGACTTAAATATATAAAATATAGTATACATTTATAATATTCTAAATCATACAAGAAAAAAGATGAAAACAAAAGCAACAAGTACCAACGAATTAAATCAATACAAAATTAAGTTTATTTATATTGATACTCCTCTGAATATACATGAGAGATATTTCATGTCATATAGCAAGAAGCAAGTTGAATCAATGCTACCCAAAATAACTGACTCAAATTTAAGAGACAATAATAATGAGTATGAATTATTATCCATTGAAAAATTTAATAGATTTAACGGCAAATGGGAAGAGCAATAAATATGAAATTACTACAAAAAATAAGCCAAATAATTACAAAGATTAATTTATCAAATAAAGACAAGGGACATAGTTCAGATAGAATGCCCCCGATGTTAATTAGAAAAGAAAAAGAGTCAAATAAAGTAAAGAGAAACCGATGGGGTTTTCCTATTGAATGATTAATTTTGCCCGCTTTTTTTAAGTTTGCCAAATAAGATATTGTCTATACAGGTATAGCCAAGCTAATTACATAGCATATTTTTTTCATTTGTTTTGGGCTTATTTGATTGTTTTTTAGCTATTGCTATCTTTTATATTGACTTTTAAGATATTCTCAACTATTCTTTTAACCATGACATTTGAAGAAGAAAGCATTGAATTCCTAGAAAAGCACATAGATACTAGCTTTATCCACATTATGAGTGATAGAGTAATGGATAGTCTAGAGTGGCTTGAGCAACCCGAATACAGACCTTTCGCCTATATGTGCGACCAAGATCAAAAGCCTAGTAATTTGATTTGTCTGTTCCCCCCTTTCATTCCTAGTGGATCACAATAATTTGCCCACTTTTTTAAAAATCGCCAAATAACTAATTAGATATATGACATTAGCAAAAGAAATCAACAAAAAATTAGATGCAATGCTCTTAGCAATGGATCAACTTAATGAGATGGAGAAAGAGCTTCACCCCGATGCTGAATTAAAGTGCATTGAGACGGGCGAGGAGGTTACAAAAGATTTTGCGTTGAATAAAGGCAGGGAGGTAGTAACCCAAATAGAGGAAGAATTAAATGAAATAACAAACAATGGGCAGAATGTAAGAAATGTTTTTACTAATCAATTTTATGTAAATGATATGATACAAGACAAATTAATTGTACAAGAAATAAGGTTAAATAAGATGGAAGATTGTTTAGCCAAGCAAGATAAGCCCGAAAATAATTAGACATGAAATTTTTTATATTTATATCCGCATTATTTGTGATTGTAGGTTGTGTAAATAAAACACAACAGATTGATTATTATAACACGCCTTTTCCCTCAAATGGATTTTCTATCCCAACTGTCTATGCTACTCAATGGCAACCACCTTTTAAGGGTGCGGAAACGCAAATAGAGTGCGATTGTTGCCCTCCCTTACGACCACCAACAGTATATGTACCCTCTGCCCCCTCTCAGAGCATCATAATACCCCCTAAGCCCAACTTCATACCTGTAATGCCCGAAGAATCACAGGATAGATTAAAAATGTTGTTGACAAATATTGATTAATCATCCATACTATAATCTTAACCATCAGATAATCACACATTAATTATGAGTATAGCAAGTAACGCAAGATCATCCGCAGTAACAAACAATGTAAGCAAAGGTGCTTATGTTAAACAATTTAGGTTCGCAGGTTATAATGAGGCGACCGAAGGCATCATGGCTCAACAAAGAGAAGCCGACCGCAGATTAAAACAAATACAAGCAGAAAGAGCAATTAGATTGCGAAAACAAACTGCATAAATAATTTCTTTAGGTAATGTGGCGGAGTTTTTATTTTTGTACTCTGGTTATTTTTCATCACCTATTCAGTAATCACATAAAAGCTGAATGACTTTTTTCTAAATAAGACTTGACAAATAGTAAATAATATAGTATTATATATAAATAATTGAGAAAGCTTAACTCAAATAAACCAAATAAAGCTAATTGATCTTTTACATTTTATGACTTTGGAGCGGGGGATACCCTGCTCCTGTGGGTGACCGAATAAGCCTGTTGTTAGCGGGCTAAGGTACGCAGACTCCCTGTGGTGGGGCGGTAGAGTTCAATCGAATGAGCCGATGACAAATACCTTGTCTAGTATGTGGTACAAAGTAGGAACATTGAAACTGATGTTAACACCGAAAAGTTGAGGGTATACAGTAATCCCTTCCCACACCTATTTCCCCCCTCGACCCCCTCATCTGCTTATCATTCGGCAGGTGGGGGGTTTTTTTATTGACAATTGCCCATGTGTATGTAATACTTATAGCATGATCAAATTAAAACAAGAAGACCCAAGATACATAATTGATACTACAAGAAAAGTTTTTGTATATAAGAATTTGCATAAAGACTGTTGGTCAGTCAAGCAAGACGGTTTAGTAAAGGCGCATACCACCGATATCGAATTGTGGGACTGCGCTTTTCAAGTTAATGCCAAGGGCAGAGAGAAAGTACTGACAGAGAAACGCAAGAATGTACACGCAGGTGTAAAGGGGTACATCGATTGCCTAGGGCAAGCCGCTTATGGCTCAGTGGGCGTTGCTGTTACTTACAACCCTTACAAGTACGACAGCTTTGTTAATAAAGAAACTGAGGAACCAATTTATCATTCTAATTTCACCAAGCTCGGGCCCAAACAAGTGTTTGCGTCTTATGCACTATAATCAATAACCCACAAAATATGTCACCAATGGAAATCTCCGTAGGATCTGTAGTCGCCCTAATAGCCTTTAACCCCGCAAATATTGCAATATATATACCATTACTTGTGGTAGCATTAATAGGATTTTTATATATAGAGAAATAAACTTGCTTCTTAGTGAAAATAAATCCGGAAAAATAAAAAAAGAGATTTGTAGATCATGTAAATAACAAATAGAATTTTGTGAAATAAAGTCTATCTCAGTGTAGGTAGGCTTTTTTCATGCCCGCGTTACTAGGTTAACAATGAGACCGATGTTGTTGAGCATCAACGACTTACGAAAATCCGGGCCTGCCGGGATTTCCCTAAGCCCTTGGTATTCAGGTAGTTACAACACCGTGACCTAACTATAAAAAAAAGCTTGACCTTTAGGCTCAATCTGACATACTTGTATTTATGAAAACGATTGATATTACACCAACATGGGAGGCACTTATACCAGCAATGGTTCAAGTCCTCAGAAACCCAAAAGCTAATTCCGAGTCCATCAAAGGCATTACCGAGGAACTTACTCGTCTCGCCAAGATCGTGGACACGCAGAACAAGGAGGCAAAGAAGAATGGATAAGCTAACCGACAAAGATATTCAAGTCATCTTCGATGTGCTTAATGTTTACAACCCCGACGACATTAGTCATATATACCCCGAAATGGGAGAGGATAAGTTCATGAGGGAAGTTCAAGAAGCTTGGCTTAAAGTTCTAAACATTATGAAAAGTAAAGGCGATTCTAATTTCGAGCGTATGCCCCCCGATGACTATACTTCAGACGGAAACGGATTTTTAAAAAGACAGTATTATAAGTAAACCCTTGACAACGACGCAAAAAACTGAGAGAATACAATTATGATTAAAACAGAGATAGTAGACACCAAAAGCATTTCACGCCCTAAAGGGACTTACACAGAGTTTGAGCAACTCCAATGGGTAGCAAACAAAACACTTCCACCTGTTGACTCAGAAGTGACAGTCAAGATCAATGGCATTGGAGTTTCAAAAGTAGTCAAGTACTTTGTCGAGCATGGGTTTATCGGGTTGGTCGTTCAACCTATCGATCCACCCGAATGGTACAGGAAGCAAAATGCGTCCACCACCGACTCCGCTCTTTATGATTGGGATGCCTGTCATGTTTTCCCTGCCGAAGTTGCCGAGCTTCAAGTTCGCAAGGATGACGGCAAGGTTAACGAAGAGTTTTACAAGGAAGCTTTGCAACCTGCATAAAACCTTGACAACCACAAGAAAAACTGAGAGAATACTATTATGAACAAAACAAAAGAAGACATCGAATGGCAAGTGAATATGTGGGATGGCAACATGAACATCTTTGAGATTTATGACGAACTCAGAGATGGACATACAGGAGAAGAACAAGAAGCTCTTCTGAACCACGCATATGACACTTGGCACTACAACGATTTGATTGCCGAGCTTGCATCTCATTTCGGAGTAACCCTTCACAACTACGAACCAAAACTAAGGAAACTAGCACTATAATGAACACTTCAACACACGACATTACCGACACGGGAGAATTTCGCCTCCTTGAATCTATTATCGAATTTGGCGAAAAGCTCAACCCTTATGTCGAAGCGGTTTGCATAGGCAAACCAATGGGCTTACCCGAATACGACATGGACGCAGAACAATGGGAGGTTTACTTTGAGGAGTCGCCCACCCCTTGGCATCCCGACACTAGTCGAGACATCGTTGCCGTTCAATGTGTTAACGCTGAAGAAGCAACGGACATTTACAATCACTACAATCAAAATCCCGTAACGGAGGAAAAAAAGAATGAAGCTAATAGCTAAACTAAAACGACTATTCAACCCCTTGTATAGTCTTGTCTATCGAACCAAACATGGTACTATCGGAATGTACACCATTGAAAAGCCTCGCCACTCTAACGAGTTCGGCAATGTGAGAGAATGTCTCCGCACCGCAGGTTTTCGTTCCTATTGTCATAATCGAGGTGCAGTTCGCTCCTTTCGCTATGACGGAGTCATCAGCTTGAACAAAGTATGAAACTAAAGGACAAACTCGAAATGGTGGTGCGTGACCTAGGATGCAAACTAGGCGAGCGCGAAATACAAGAAAGATTCGGTAAAACTTACCATGAACTTAAATATCAACACGATAAAGCATTAAGGAAGCTTAATCGCTTAAATAAGGTAGCTTAATCCCCTTTCCTTGGTTCTGCCCCCGATTCGTGCATATCGAATCGGGGGCTTTCTCTTTGGTAATCAACGACTTACGCAAATCCCGCCCTGCCGGGATTTTCATAAACCCTTAATGATCAGCAACTTATGAGTCATTGTTAAGCTTTTGGCGTGTACCCTTGTCGTGAGTAAACTCCAAACAAATATTTTTTTTTGCTTGCAATTACCACCTAATTCCCGTACTATTGTATTATGAAAGTGAGAGAGATAAAGATAAGAAAGACCATGATTTTTACTAAGGCTCGCCCTCATAAAGATCATTCTAAGTATAACAGAAAACCAAAACACAAAAAAAATTATGAAGATTAATCCCGAATACTCGTCCAATGATGAAACCTGTGCTAATGATATTATGGAGCATGGTATGGCATTGATTGCAGAAATGTTAATTGATCCTGCAATGGAAAACGACAGTCTTGACAAAGACTCCCAAACTCTTCTTGGCTTGATCGGTGTTACCTTTAAGATCATTGCCGAAAAAGCTACCGCCTATGAGATGATGGAGGAAGCCGAGCAAGAAGAGCAACTTAACCAAGATAAAACCATAGGATTTTACAGAAATTAATCCTTGACAATACAACCAATAACTGAGAGAATATAATCATGTCTAATTCAAAAAGCAAAATCGACCTTCGCATCTGCGGAGGACAACATAAAGTCGTCGATCTTGACCAAGTCAAGTCCGTCACCACTCCCGAAAAGGAATATCGTAAGGAGAGGAATCAAGATGGTTCTTTGTCCGTTTCGTACCAACCCATAAGTCACAATCTTTTGATTGACAAGACTCGCAAGCACCTTGACCAAGGCGGTTTCGAGATCGTTGGGGAATCTCATAACCTTGCAAGAGAAGGGAAACGCTACTTTGGTTTGTTTGAGGTCACTCACCCTACTAGGGAAAATTCGGATCGAGGCACAATCATTGGATTGCGTAACGCTCACGACAAATGCTTCCCTGCGGGTCTTTGTGCAGGTGATGCTCCGTTTGTTTGCGACAACCTTATTTTCACCAACAATGTGAAATTGGCTCGTAGGCATACCAAGAACATCTTTGCGGAGCTTGATCAAGTCATCGCTCGCACTTTGGGCAAGTTGTTCACCTTTTGGGGCGGTCAAGACCAACGCATCGAATCCTACAAGCATTTCGACTTGACCAACTCTCAAGTCAATGACCTTGTCATTCGTGCGTATCAAGCAGGTGCAATCCCCAAGACCAAGGTGACTGATGTAGTTGACCAATGGGAAAAATCTGACCATCCCGAATTTTGGGATCGCAACATGAATTCCCTTTACAATGGCTTTACTGAAGTCTACAAGGGGAACTTGGTTGCCTTACCTCAACGCTCTGACGCTTTGCATTCGGTTCTCGATGCCGAAGTCGGGTTCGATCTTTCCTCAGTCGAGGAAGCCGAGCTTGTCCCTGTTGAAGTTCAGCAAGCAAATCGTTGGAGTAACTCTCTTGAGCTTGCCACTAATGTTGATGGCGATATTGAGTTTGCAGGAAATGTCAATGGCGAAGTTCCTGCCGACACTTACGAGGACGAACCCTTCTAAGAAGGAAAGGTCAGCCTTTCAAATAAGCCCCCTCCAAATACGGAGGGGGTTTTTTGTTGCCTAAATTTCTGCGTGCAATTAGCTTAACTAATAGATAGTTGCCTAAGCCACTGTATATCAACGACTTAGGGAAATCCGGCCCTGCCGGCATTTGCGTAAAGTGTTGAACAACAAAGACTTATGACAAGAATTCAGTTTCATAAAAAAAACCCTTGACTTTACCCCCAAACCTGTCATTATTATATACATGATTAAGAACGACACCAAACTAAAAGGCTTCGATGATTTGACTTTCAATCAACATGGAGGATTCGCACAAGGCAAGGCTATTCAAGCCAAGCTTACTTTCGGTCAACGAGACAAGCACAATCAAGATCAATTCACGATCTCAGTTGTCCAAAACATTGGAGACGGCACGGGCTTGTATGGCGACCATTCCGACAATACTTACGAAGTCGCAATGTGGTTTCAAGATCGAGATTCCATGCTTCCATTGGGTCTTAGCGATGATGTCCTAGCATGGCAAACTCCCGATCAAGTTACCAAGCTTATGCACCAAGCACAACTCAATGACTTTGCTTGGGTCAATCTACTTCATTCATTAAGAGATCAGCATAGAAAAGATTTAGACCTTGACATTTAACCCAAAATTTAAGAGAATATACTTATGATAACAGTACTAGACACACCCGAACAGATCGCACGATTCAGATTAAACACTTTGCACAAGATGCTCAAGTTAGAGATACTTGGCATGAATCGCAGAGGTCAATCCGCTTATTCAATCGTCAAGCAAGAAACAGGACTTAAAGGCTCAAAGCAAAAAGTTTACGATCAACTCACCACAATACTAACACAAGGATAATATCATGCAAACAGAAATGTCATTCATTCAAAAAGCTCAATCCGTGGCTAACTACGAGCCACGCAATGTAAACCGCCAAGGCGACAAACTATGGTTCAACTATGTGAACCAAGCAGGGGTCGTTGTCTCCGCATTCTACGAGTATAGCACTCGCAGTTTCAAGTCTGTCGTCAAAGGTAGTCAGTACGGAGACGGAGTTGCTATTCGCAATCTCGTTGCCAACCCTGTAATAGAAGGAGTTCTAGGCAAATGACTTGGGACTTGCTTTTATTCCTGCCTTGGGTACTTATGCCAATATCAATTTGGTATATGCGAAAAACTTTAGGCTAGTTCTTCATATCGACAAAGCCCTCGCCCTTCGGAAAGGCGGGGGTTTTTAGTGTATCGTCCACTTATTTAGTTGACTATCAACGACTTACGAAAATCGGGCCCTGCCGGGATTTTCATAACCTGCTGGCTATCAAAGACTTGCGGCACAATTTAAAAAAGATAATCTTTTTGCTTGCAATTAGGGGCAAAGGTGTCATAATTGTATTTAGTTCTTTTGATAGTTTAAGTATTTTTTCCTAGGTCGGAAGTCGGAGCGGTAATTGTTGATTCGTTCGCAATGTAATTCACTTGCCGACCTGACCTAGGGATTTCAATTTATGTCCCCGTGTTCTTGCCGATCTGCAAGTCGGAGGTAGATAAGAGAGGTGCGGATTGCAGTCCTAATTATACTCTTGCAGGTTCGACTCCTGCCACGATTGGGACACGCCTTTTGAGAGGCAGTACTACGCCTAGTGGGTCAACCCCTGTAAGCTTTACCAAGTGCGGCGACTTGGCTCTCAATTCACTTTTGCTAGTGGAAGTAATCTAGGCTCTTCATGTGGGAGATCCCAACAAGGTTGATCTCCATGAATCCACAGATGAAAAAGCTAGCAGATTCAGAGTTTCCCGTCGGTTCTCATTTGTCAAAAACCGATACCACTTTAAAATTAACCCTTGACAATTAACCCAAATTCCACTAGATTTATAGAATGATAAGCATTACAAAAAACCAAAACTTCCGTCAGTTCTTCAATGTTAAAATTGGCGGTTACCTAGTTGACCAAGTACAAGGGAGAGTCCAAGCTCTTCGCATGGCAAAAAAGCTATGCAAGGAAAGAGACGAGAAAAACTTTCTCTTTGAAGGGTTCATCATGAGCAAAGACGACGAATAATTTCCTTGACAATTAACAAAAATTAAACTAAATTTATATTATGACAGACAACAATACAGAACTCACGGGCAACGATTTGCTCATCTACTTAATGTCCCGCTTTAATATGACTAAGCAAGAAGCCTTGTACTCAATGAGAAAAGCAGGACACAGCACGGACAACCTATAATCATGGATCATCAATTCGATATGTACATTATATTAAAAAACGGAGAGCCAATGGATTTCGAGCCTCGACCATTGCAAAACATAATTTGGATTCTCAATGAGCTTGAGCGAGGGCTTGACAGACTCAAAGAGCATTCACCATATACAATAGGAAAGGAAAGACTATGAGCTATAACGGATGGAAAAATCACGCCACTTGGAATGTGGCATTGTGGATAGGAAACGACGAAGGAATGTATAACTTCGCCAAAGAATGCGGAACTTTCGAGAACTTCGTTGAGCAAATGCGCGAGGTGGGAATGACCGAGACTCCCGACCGCGTAGCCTACAACGATAGCGGGCTTGACATTCCAAGGCTTGAGGAATACTTTGCCGATCTTAGGGCAGAGGATGACGAATGCACCGAAGCCGAGGACGAAGCCGAAAGGTTTGCTCATACTGAAGAATGCAAAGAGGGGCACGACTACTACTAAAGCTCTGACTACCAACGGGTTACGCAAATCCGACCCTGCCGGCATTTGCGTAAAGTGTTGTCAGTCAACAGCTTATGAGAAAAAGCTTAAAACAATAAAAAAAAGCTTGCAATCGCCGCTCAATCTGTCAGTATATAGGAATGAAAGAAACAGTAAAAGTCCTAATGTCCCGTGATGGTTTAACGCAAGCCGAGGCGGTCAAGCGAGTTATAGATTTCTTTAAAGAAATGGAATCTGATATTAAAAGTGGCGGAGATCCTTTCTCTTGGGAAGAGGAGTTTATGACGGAGTTTGCCCTTGAGCCTGATTACTTCGAAGATTTTCTCTTTAGGCTTTGCTAACAAAAGCCTTGACTTTTAACGCTAATTCCATTAGATTTATTACATGATTAAGCAAACTCTACTCACGGCAGGAAATGCCAAAATTATTAAAGGCGAAGCTCTCGGCTACATGACAAAGGGTATTCATTTAGCCCCTGCAAATTTGTCGGGCTATGAAGTTTGCCAATGGCGAAGCAAGGGTTGCACAATGGCTTGCTTGAACACGGCAGGTCGTGGACAAATGCAAAACACGCAAGATTCCCGTATCAAAAAGACCAAGCTTTTCTTTGAGCAAAGGTTTGACTTCCTTGCAAAGCTATCAAAGGAAATTACTTCGACGATTAAGTCGGCAAGTAAAAAGGGAATGATGGCAGTCTTTCGCCCTAATCTTACGAGTGACATTGCTTGGGAAGACATTATCAATGAAGATGGCGCAACTATCTTTGAGAAGCACGGCAGGACTCAATTCTATGACTATACTAAGTCATTTAAGAGAATGAAAGCTTTTCTCAATGGTGAATTGCCTAGCAACTATCACTTGACTTTTTCTTGCTCTGAGACTAACGAAAAGATTGCCAAGCTCGTTTTGTCAATGGGTGGCAATGTTGCGGTTGTCTTTCGCAATCAATTACCTGCAACTTGGAATGGCGTTGAGGTTGTCGATGGCGACGAATCGGATTTGCGATTTCTTGACAAGCAAGGCGTGGTCGTCGGATTGATCGAAAAGGGTCTTGCCAAAAAGGATTCAACAGGATTCGTAAAAGAAGGGGTCAACTCATGAGCGACTATTACGATTCAGCCGAGGGCATAATGATTTCCAAGGATAGAGCGCTATGCGAATTAAAAGATCATGGCGTCGTAGACTTAAAAGAATTCTTTGATGATTTAGGTGATAAAAAACTTTATTCAGCACAAACGGTTCTCGAGTGGCTAGGGTATTAAATACCGTAGCCCCGAAATACGCAACCGGTAAATACGCAACCGGTAAATACGCAACCGGTAAATACGCAACCGGTAAATACGCAAGGGATGAAATACGCAACCGGTAAATACGCAAGGGATGAAATACGCAGGGGCTAAATAAGAGCCTATCAAATATAGAGGTCAATAAGAATTAGCGGGGTCATTAATTAAGCATACAATTATTTAATTAAACGGTTAATTTTTGCGACAAACTATTTAAACGCTCAATTTATCATAACTGACTGAACATCAACGACTTATGCAAATCCCGCCCCTGCCGGATTTTCACAAATCCCTGATGGTCAACAACTTACGCAACAAACTTCTATACATAGTAATGCCGGCACTTTTATATATAGTGAACGCAAACTTTTATATATAAAAAACCTCACTACTACTGATAGAAGTGAGGTCATTTTAAAGTATAAGATTTTTTCTATTCGGGCAACGCAATTCCTGCACCCTCTAGACTTTCACGGAATCCGAAAACGAGGTCGGCAGTCGAAAGGGCGAGATGCTCGGAGATGTCAACGAGTCGATTCTCTTTCCAATTTCTCTCGAAACAATCTTGCCCGATTTGGACATCGTACTTTTCGGGCGTGTAGTCGGGATGCTGATTTGAGCAGATCACAGGTTGCCCCGTTGCCCCACCTAGCTTAGTCAAGATCCAAGTTGCTTTGCTCATTTCCTTATTCTCCTAGTTGGGCGTGGTAGCCGTAATCGAAATCTTCCCCGCTGTTGGGAAAATTTTTGAGAGCTTGGCGATCCGCTTCCTCCTCCTCCTGCCATCTGCGGAGGACTTGTTGAGAGGCAATCTCGGACTCGATTTGAGAGCGTTCCTCAAATTCAAGATCGGTCATGCCGAAGGCGTGGGCGGTTTGGGCGAGTGAATCATTTTCATTTTCCATAATTATAAGAGTAAGGATTTTTCGGCTAATGTCAACCCCTTAGTTGAAAAGGGGGTGAAGTTTTACATCGCTGAAACGAATGCCAACCTTGCGATTGGTGCGGTATGGGCGAACCATAGCGATAGTACCAAGCGTATCGTGCTTGGTAGCTTGGATAAACTGAAAGACTTTTTTGTCTCGTGAGATTAGGACATCGTCCTTTTTGAATTTGATTTTCATATTGTTTTTTTCTTTAGTTAAAGATTGGGTTGTTAAGGAGCTTGTCCATGTTGTCAAGCTTTTCTTTTGCCTCGGCAAGTTCAGCCTCGACTTTGGCAAGCTCGGGAAGAGCGAGCGTTTCGATTGCCATTTCGACAGTCGATTGAGTTGCTAGCGTAGCGTTGCTACGAGTAACCGCAATGGCGTTTTGAATTGAGTCGATCCGAGACTCGAGGATTTGGATTCTACTATCTTTATTCATATATACAATCTAACGGCAAAGACCCCAAAAGTCAAGCGTATTGGTCGAAACAATTCAACTATCTTTTTGCACGAAACGACTGCAATTTAGTCAAGAAGTTGGCACGCAACCTGTATGCGTTATGTCATAAGTCGTTGACTGTCAACGACTTAGGGCATACCCCGGGAGCCGGGATTTGCGCAACCCCTTGATAGTCAACGATTTAGGAGATCATTGACTCATTTCCTGTGCCAACTTAGGCGGGAAACAAGCCGTACCTGCGACTGCCGTCATTTTGTGCTTGACGGCGTTTCAGAATACGCTTGGCGTCACGCTCACGCATGGCGATGGATTCGACTTGCCAAACAGATCCTGCTCGGTTGAGAATGGATTTAAGAATAAACATATTTTTTGTGTTGGTTTATTGGTGAAGGTTTCAGTCCTCGATGACATCGAAGAGGTCGGAAAACGAACCGCTGACAATATCCATGTCAACAAGATTCTCGTCTCCGTCAAAGTCAATTTCTTCGGAGGGCTTCCATCCGTCAACTTCTTCGTTGACATCGTGGGAAGTTGCTTGAAGCAAGCCATGATTTACAACGACATTCTCGGTTAGGCTTTCGGCTTTCAACTCTTTGAGTAGACCCGCAAAGCGAGCAGGAACGGCATTGCCGTTGGCGTTGGAATCGGTGACCGCTTGGGCGATCTTGGATAAGCTATTTTCGTTATTCATATTATAAAAGTAAAGGATTTTTGCGATTGAGTCAAGGGTTTATTTGAAAGGATCAAAGAAAGTTGGGTTCATGTCGGCAAGGACATCTCGGTTGACTTCGCCCCAATTCTCTCCATCATGCCAAGTCATAAAGACCTTTTTACCGCAACCCTTTAAGTAGTTGAGCCATTCGTTGGCTTGTCCCAACTTGTCAAACTTGTAAGCGTAATCGAATCCGCTAAAGTGAAAGTTGCCGTCCATGCCTAAAGCAAGCCATGGTTTGCGTGGGGATTTATTTTCTCCGATCAATTTGATTCTGTAATTCATTATGTTTTTAATTTAAAGTAATTTGCGTATATTGTCAAGGGTTTATTATGCAACCCATTTGACAAACTCAAACTTGCGGGGCAAGCCAAACTTTGCAAGGTCACGATTGAGAGCTTCAATCGAATTATGATGCTCGCATTTGAGAATTTGATTCTCTGCGATGATGTCGCCCGTCTTGCGGTCAACGATGTTAACTTTGGCGATGAAGCCGTTTACTTTGTCATTCTTAATCATATATACAACTTAAACCATAAAACCCGAAAACGCAAATTTTTTTTTCACTTTTTTACTCTTCCTCATCAAAGAGTTTCAAGGCATCGGAAAAATCCTTGAGCCATTGTTCGCCTAGTCTTTTGCCGTAGGCTTCGGCTTCTTTGTAAGTGTCAAAGCTACCTGCATAATTGCCGTTAGTATATAAGACAAAATGCTCATTGCACCAAGTCGAGAAGGTTTTGATTTCGATTTCCATACTAACACTATAACATATCAGAAGGACATATGATGTCCATGTCAAAGAAAGTTCAAAACCCGCATTTGCATTTATTTTATATATAAAAGTGATTCATTACTATATATAAAAGTTTATGATTACTATATATAAAACTCCGGCGTTTACTATATATACAATTCCGGCATTACTATATATATGAGTTATCTTGTAAGTTGTTGTTAGTCAACGACTTCCGGCAAAACCGGCGCGCGGGGATTTGCGTAACCCCTTGATAGCCAATGACTTAGGAGGTTACTAGTGAAGCGAGGAAGGCACACCCCAAGAGGACGACAACCGAAAGGCTGTAGAGAGTTAAACAGAGGAGAAGGTCTTTATAAGCTTGCATGATGTTTTTTGTGTTTATTATATTATTTCCAGTTATTAAGTTCTGCTTTATTATCGAGGGCGAGCTTGGCGTACTTGTTAGCCATGTCAAGGCGATAGAGCATTCGGCTTATGTCGTTGCGGTTTTCGGCTGACTTAGCTAAGAAAGTCCATTCTTGAGCAAGTGCCTCGTTGACGGCAAGATCTATTTTTAATTGTGTTTTGTTCATGGTTTTTTTATCTAGTAGCTGATTGAATCCCGTGATGGCTCTGGAAGGTTACAAGCGTGATTGGTTTGCGTGGGTTTTTCCAATTGGCAAAAGCCTTTTTGCAGAAGTCTAATTCTGTTGGGTTGGCTTTCTTGGTTACGCCAATACGAACCAGAGCAAAGAACTTTTCTTCTTGCTTGCTGATAGAATTCCATCGTGTTATCTCAACTTTTCCTTCGTGAAACTCTACTGTTTTTTGTTTTAACATATTATAAATCTAGTCTAGTTTTGTTGTTTTGTCAAATTGATTCGCAAGTTTTTACACTTGCTCGTTGCAATGCCTTGCAAACTGAATGCCTTTCAGCTCAGCAATCTCCTTGCTGATCATGGAGCATTGAGCCGAACGGATGCTCAGCAGGCTTGCCTTGCGAGTTTTCGCAAGCTTGTTTTCCCACCATGTGAGAGCGTTTTGTTTGTAGCTGATTCTATCAGCGATTTCTTTATCTGTCATAATGTTCATAATATTTTTCTTTCTTTGTTAACTTACTATACCTATACAATAAACCACAAATGCCCCAAAGTCAAATTTTATTAGCAAGAATATTCAACTAATTTTATGCACAATTCTCTTGTGTTTGGTTGCGTTAAACACAAAAACTTTTTGTGTTCATGTGGTTAAATTGTACGGATAAGGTGAATTGCCTTAAGTCATTGACATGCAACGACTTACGACAAAACGGCCACGCCGGGATTTGCGTAAACCCTTGACAGTCAAGGACTTACGGCATAATCTATACAGATTGCGTGCCAATTCGTGACCTTTATTTTATTGCACAATGCGGGCATAAGGTAAGAGGATTAGGCACAAAAAAACCCACCCCCGAAGGGGTGGGAAAACATACAAACGAAAGTTTACAAAAGGAGGAAGCCGACAAAGACAACCGCCCAAAAGATTGATGCCTCCATATTATGCCAAGGCTACGGCTAAGAACTTGGAGCGGTTAAATTGAGGATTGAAAGCCTCGAACTCATCCGCAAGATTACAAGCAAGAGTCGTGAGGATATTCTCGATTTGTTCGCTTGGTGCGTTGCGGTAGGATAGATTCAGAGACTGAGCGACGGAGTCGAAGTGTTTTCTTGTCATGATATTTTTTAGTATTGTATTGATAGGTGAAATTCGATCTCGGCAAGCGAGTATTTGGGAGGCAAAAGCTTTGGGAGAGGGTCAACAAGCTTGATTTCATTTGCCTTGCGGATTTTCTCAAACTTGGCAACGGCTGAAGCGTTGCGTTTGAGTCTTTGTACTATTAGGTTTTGTATCATATTATAAAGATAAGGCATCAAAGGCTTAAAGTCAAGCCCCTTATTCGGGGCGATGAACGAAAACATTCGGGGCAGAAGGGAAGCTGAACTTCTTCAAGTACAGGTGACCCATCGCAAGCGAATAGATCGCTCCTCGACTGCTTTGACAGATTGCCTTTTGTGGCGAACTGCCTACGACTTGAAATTCTCCAAGCGTGGGATGCTCCACAATGTCATTGACCCTTACAGGTGGCAAGGTGACGATGTCTTCGACTTCGTCTTCGTTAGTATTTTCAGCGGATATTTTTTCGTTTTCCATAAGTATAAAAGTAAAGCATTAAAGGCTTAAAGTCAAGCGTTTTGCTCAACTATCTTAAAAGCCTTGTCGTGAAGACGGCACTTGTCACCATCTAGGGAACGGAAGTTGCGAAGCTCGCGGGAGACTTCAAAACGAGCTTGCCAAGCTTGCTTGTATTCGGGACTGCCGACAGCAAGGGAGTTGACCTTGCGGTTCAGCGTTTCAAATTGTTGATTTAGTTCTGTTTTATTCATAAGTATAATGTAAACGATTTTTTAGGTAATTGCAAGCTTTTTCTTTGTTTATTTTATCCTCTAGAGTTTAACCAAAGACCCGCAAGAGCAAAGAAACAGACAAAAGGAAAAGCAAAAACACACTGCCAATTAGCATGATGCGTAAAGAAAGGGAAAAAGAAAATCAGCGTTGAGATGAATCCAAGGCTTACAAAGGTAAGGCAAGCAATTGAATCGTGAAGAGTATTTAGTATTGTTTTAATCATACTAACAACATAAGGGCAAAACCTTGAAAACGCAAGAAAAACATTCAACTATTTTATTGCACAAAACAATTAAAAAAAACTTTGCATTTTATGCATATTTTGCTTGACATTGCACGCGTTTGTGCTATATTGTGGGCTGTTGCATAAGTCGCTGTATATCAACGACTTACGGCAAAACCGGCAGGCCGGGATTTGCGTAAACCCCTAAGCCTCAATGACTTATGGCAGGTTGTTAACCTAAGTACCTAAGCCAGTCCATAGCTACCACATGGGCAGTGTATAGCAATGCACAGATTGAGATTATTGTCAAGGGTTTTGTTGGTATTTCTATCTTCATAATGTTATTAGGCTGAGAGGGCAAGCTTCATTCTCTTAAGGTTGCCGATACGCTCACGGGCTAAGTCGATTTGCATATCGCAGACCCCGACCATTCCGCCCTCATCATTGCGTGAGGCTATATCGTTCTTATGCTCAGTCCACCAAGCAAGATCAGCTTTTTTTCTTTGTAGTTCGTATTCGATTTGTTCTTTATTCATATATATAATGTAAGCGATAAAAGGGTAAAAGTCAAGGATTGGTTTAAAGTATTTTTGCATCAATTATCTTGGTGCATTGCCAAACCCAATTGTCTCGCCTCTTGCTTGGGTAGTTAGTAAAACCCTTATAATAGCGTAGACCTGCTTGAAAGACATTCTTTCCGTATTGGTGAACAGTAAAGGTATGATCCATTGACTTATTTTGTACAGTCAAAGCATAAAGGTTGCCCGTGCAATGAGCCTTCCACCTACGCTGATGACCATGCCACTTAGGATCAAACGGAACATTCTTTCTGCTACTCCAATCGTATGTGTCTGCCATTAGATTATCCTCTTGAGTTGAGCCAAAGACCTGCGAATCCAAAGAAGCAGATGAAAGGGAAGGCAAACAGACATTGCCAGTTGGAGTGATGGGTGAAGAATGGAAAGAGGAAGACGAGAGCTGATATGTAGCCGAGACCTACAAAGGTAAGGCAAGCGAGTGAATCGTGAAGAGTGTTTAGTATTGTTCTTATCATATATACAATCTAATGGATAAATCGGGTATTGTCAAGGAAAAGTTAAAAAAAATGCTAGGAACTAGAATGACATTGGCGCAATATACCCCTCCCGTTATTTCAGATAGAGAGAAAGACATGACATTTATTTTATGGCGGGGGGTGGTTTATTTCAATTTCATTTTTGGATACAGTCATTTCAAATTAATAGCAAAAGCAAAAAAAATCCCGACCCTATTGGATTATAGGTGTAATTTACAATGATATGGAATTAGACTTCTCTGATCAAATAAACTCTCGTACACGTAGAGGGCCTAAGAGCTCTGCCCAAACGCCAGCCAAGCCCGACGAAAAGAAAAAGGGCTCGGACAAGAATAAACCCGGAAGCGCCGGTAAAGATGGGCCAAGTATAACATTTTCGGAAAAAGTGTTGACAGCTCTAAAAAATAAAGTTAAAGAACACAACGATAAGTATCCGTCAAAGAAGGTTACGCTTTCTCAGTTAAAGAAGGTATACCGCCGAGGCTCCGGTGCCTTCTCTTCCAGCCATCGTCCGGGCAAAACGCGCGGACAATGGGCAATGGCGCGGGTAAATACATTTCTTAGAATGAGATCAGGAAAAAAGGTAAAAAAGTCATATAGAGCTGCTGACCAAGATATTTCAAAGAGTTCTTTTTATGAAGATGAAAAATGCACAGTAGAAGATTATATAGCCGCGAATATTATTATAGACCAATATGATCTTGAAGGTGATCCTGAGCCCGAAATATTCCCTGAAGTAGAAGAAGGCTATGAAGAGTATATAGATCAAGAAACCTTTGCTGCAGATGAAAAAAAGGGGAAAAAGTTAAATAAACCTTTCCGCACATCCGGTGGTCCAAAGAAATTTTCCGTATATGTAAAGAACGACAAGGGTAATGTAGTAAAAGTAAACTTTGGTGATCCAAATATGGAAATCAAGCGTGATGACCCTAAAAGGCGGAAAAACTTTAGAGCTCGTCATAACTGCGACGATCCCGGCCCAAAATGGAAGGCTCGTTACTGGAGTTGTAAAATGTGGTCCCAGAAAAGTGTCACCAATATGACTAAAGGCGAGGAGGAAGAATCCATGGATGAATCTGATGCTGGAGGGCTTTGGGAGAATATACGCAAAAAGAAACAGCGCATGGGTGACAACTATAAGCCTTCTAAGCCCGGCGACAAAGATAGACCTCAGAAAAAAGCTTGGGATAAAGCTAAAGGCGAAAAGTAAAGCAAGTAAACCTCATGTGTATATATACATATGAAGGACAATGTAAAAACGGTACAGGTAGTACAAAAAATCGATAGCAAGTTTATCGTAGAGCTTTACAAGAAAGCACAGGAGAAAAAGGGTGAAGAGCGCATGAAGCTCATAGAAGAGGCTTTTTTGCTAAGCAAACACATAGGTAAGTATTTGACAATTAAGGTGTAATAAATGTTATGGAATTTAACGATTTTGTGTTTATCGGAATTGGCACAGCCATTTCAGTAATCGGTTATTTCTTAAAGAGGGAAAACCAAAGGTTAGTAGCTATGGAAAAATTCATACATGAAATTAATTTAACTTTGTCTAAAAACGAAGCTCTTGACGTGGAGAGGTGGAGTTCGGCAAATAAAAGGCTTGAGGACAGAAGAGAAGACATAAGGAAGCTCTACGACTTAGTTCAAAGCAAAAAAGATTAAGAATAGACTGGAAAAAAAATATTCTATATATATCATATAGGATATGGACCCCAATCAAGAAAAAACAATTATGCATATCGCTAATGGTATGCTTGAAACCTTAACGATACCTCAAGTTATGCAAATCTGCAGAGACTTTGCTTTTCTTAAAGCCGAAGAGTATTATGAAGCTCTAGAGGAAAAAGAGAAAGCAGACCTTGTGGATAAAGTGACAGAAGCGATTAAGGCTCAACAGGAAACCCAACCTTCTTGAATTGCATAATCATGGCGGTATTGCCATGTTTTATAGTGCGAGTGCAATAGAAATTGTATTCAAGTAGTCTTTTTTCTATAATCTGGTGGTACGCCGCAGGAAGGTTTAAGATTAAAATTTGTGGGTCGCCATTGGCGTCTAACTTAGCCGGTACAAACTCGTAAGCAAACTCCCAACAAAGATTAGCTATCGTTTCCTTCATTTTCAAAATCTTTTACGAGCCCAACCACAATTTCTAATTTTCCTTCGAGCATTAATTCTGCCGGGCTTTTGTTTTCGTGCTCAGGCAAGGGAGCGTTTAACCAAACCGTGGCGCCGTAAACAGTATGATGCTTTGCAATCGCAGTCATTATCTCATACTTAGATGGGCCAGCGCCTCCTAACGAAAATTCTATTTTTCCGTCCTTTTTGGTTACTTTAGGTTTTTGAGGTTTTTGACTCACAAGTATATATACACTAATTAATATATTATATGCTAAAAGAAGGACAAATCCAATAAAACATGTGTAATTATATTCAATGGCAAAAAAGCCCAAGATTGAGATACCTCAATTAAAATCGACGTTCAGGATAAATAACCTGAGATTAACGGAAAAGCAAAAGCTGTTCCTGTCATTGGCTCTTCATCCTGATACTAATATTATGTTTGTTAGTGGGCCTGCTGGCTCTACGAAAACATATATGGCGGTATATTCAGCATTAAGGCATTTAAGTGCCGATGAAGATTTAGACTTGCTTTACGTTAGAACCGTGATCGAAAGTGCGGAAAAAGGCCTCGGCGCATTACCGGGAGATATAGAAGAGAAGTTTAATCCCTATATGATGCCCCTTGAAGATAAGTTAACAGAGATGCTTCCTAAGACTAATACTGCAAAAGCAGAAATGCTTGACAGCGGCAGGTTACAGGCTATGCCTATCAACTACCTTAGGGGAGCTAGCTGGAAAGACAAGATTGTCGTAGCAGACGAAGCCCAGAATTTTACATTTAAGGAGTTGACGACTTTGATTACTCGCCTAGGAATAGGATGCAAGTTATTTATATGCGGGGATTTTATGCAAAGTGATATCAACGGAAAAACAGGATTCAAAAAAATGTTTAAGATTTTTAATGATCTCGAAAGCCAAAAAAAAGGAATCCACTCCTTTTCCTTCACTAAGGAAGATATCATGAGGAGTCCGTTACAGAAGTTTATAATAGGTAAATTAGAGCATCAATTAGTGTAATATAAACCATGGATGGATTTTACACTCTTCTCGCAGCGGTGATTTCTGCGACAGCAACTCTTTGCAGCGTATGGCTGGGGAGAAAGATTATGTGCAAAAGAAAGCGGGACTCTATTGTAGACGAAACTGTTCAAAATGGTAACGTCTATACTGCGCTAGAGTTTTTACTAGAAGAGGTAAGCGCTGATCGTGCATATGTCATGGAGTTTCATAATGGTGCCCATTATTTCTCAGGAAGAGGCCAGCAGAAATTTAGCTGCACTTATGAAACTGTGCGAAAAGGCATAAGCGCTGAGTTTGCAAACTCTCAAAACCATCGCATATCAAATTTTCATCATTATATAAACGAATTAGTTACCGAGGGTCAATTTTCCTACGAAAAATCTTATCAGGTTCCTGACCAAGCATTTAAGGCGTTACTTAAAGATAAAGGAGTGTCCACCATACTTAATGTTCCCTTAAAAACACTTAATGGTAAGGTTATAGGCATCCTAGGGGTAGATTATGTGCGCTCCGAACATTCACTCGATGAAGAGATGGAATTGTTTATGAAAAGACAGGCTAGGATTGTTGCTGGATATCTACTATAAATAAATTAATTGAATTTTTAGTCAATTTAGTGTAGAATAAGTGTATGAACTCTGAATTTTGTATGCAGTGCGGGTCTAAGGTCGAATTCGGCCTGAAGGCTCCTAATTTTTGCCCGTCATGTGGATCCAAGTTTAACGAAAATGCAGAGGCGTCTAGCTCAACTAATCAAGAGCCATTAGAGCCTGAGTCAGAACCCACCTCTATACCTCGCATCTCAAAGCTTGAATACTCTATAGGAGATTCAGCAGGGCCCGTTACATTCGGAGACCTAGCTGCTCAAACTCAATCATCGTCGCAACCTTACCAAAAGGCTCCTGCAAGACCCGCTCCTCCAGTAAATAAAGGAGAGGATATTCTTAAAACTACTATATCTGAATGTGCGTCAGCACGACAGCCTAGAGACGTCAGTGACTAAAAAAAAGTACTCTTATGAGGAAAAGTATGAGGTCGTTGAACTAGAGTTAAGAAAAAGACAAGGAAAGTGGTTTCTAACTTCCTTAGCGTGGTTAGACTTTGATGACGTTAAACAGATCATCAGGACTCATATTTATAAAAAATGGGATCAATGGGATCAAGAAAGACCCTTGAAGCCTTGGCTGAATAGAATTATATCGAACCAGCTTAAAAACATCCTCCGTAATTATTACAGTAATTTTGCTAAGCCATGCCTAAGCTGTCCGTTTAACCAGAGCGGTATAACTGAAGAAGGGGCTAAAGGATTATGTGGGTTTACTGCGAGCGGAGAACAGTGCAATGAATGCCCACTATATGCAAAATGGGAAAAAACAAAAAAAGCAGCTTATGATATAAAAATGCCTGTAGCTCTAGATTCGCATTCTCATACTCTTTATAGTGACAAGGCGTCTTCCTTTGAGCTTGAAAGCGCACAAGAGAAACTTAACGAAGAATTAAAAAAAGTACTGAGTGAAAAAAATTATTCTATATATCGGATGCTTTTTATAGAAAATCTTACCGACGAAGAGGTGGCCGAAAAACTAGAGTACCGTACTACAGAGAAAGGCAGGAAAGCTGGTTATAAGCAATTAAAAAACCTTAAAAAACAATTTAAAGAAAAAGCCGAGAAAATACTACAAACTAAAGACATCTTCTATGGACAAGATAAAACTATCTGAAGAGCAGGAAAAGTACATTGACGAAAACTATCAGCAGACCCCTGATCTTATAGCGCTAACAAAATCAGTTTTCATGGATGCTACTCTTGACGGTAGATCAAGAGAAGGAAGAGCGGTAAGAGAGTATATGGCCGCTAAGGATTATCAATATAAAACTACTAAGCACCCTAAAGTAAAAGGGGTCAACTTAAATGCAGACCATAAAGAGTTCATTTTACAAAACGCCGATGGAGGAATGAAAGCGTTTGAAATAGCAACTCTACTTTTTGACGATAGAAAAATAACCCCTTTAAGTAAAGAGACTTTAACGGTAGCTGAATTTATCGGCAAGAACGCTCCGGAAGAAATGCATGCAAGTGATACTGCATTAGGCCAAGCATATAAACCCGTAAAGGATTTAAGCGCTATAATAAAAAAAGTTAACGAATGCGCGGATCAAGATTTCTCCCCTGAGCGTCTTACCGTACAGATCAAAAAAGGATTAGAGACCTTATTGGGTTTCTTGAAGGCGCCTAGGCTAGTTCACACAATTAATAATTATACCAATAAAAGTCACAGAGAACTGTTTGAGGCTGAGTTTATACGGGCTACTTGGAATAAACCAGACCTAACATCTGACGAAGTAAATCTATATATTAATGTGTGCATTGACTATGTTAATTTAATGAATATACAGAAGGCGGTAGACAAACTCAATCACATGTTTGAGCAATGCGACGATCAGAGGGAGATGACCGTCAGGCTAGCTGAACTACTAAAAACTAAAAGTGAAGAGTATAATCAATGTGAAAAACGTATGGAAAGTCTCATTACTCGATTAAATGGCGACAGAGCAAAGCGCGTTCAAAACAAACAGCAACAAAATGCTTCTCTCCTTAGTTTAGTGCAATTATTTCAAGAAGAGGAAGAGAGAGAAGTGATGGTGAAGATTGCGGAGATGCAAAAAGAGCTAGTTCAAGAAGAGGCTAATAATATAGAGTCCATGCCTGACTGGAAGGCTAGAGTGCTTGGCTTGCGTAAAGATGACGTAATGTAATGGCTCCTATTTGCAAAGAATGCGGGAAGGTCTTTGAGAATGACAATGGCTTGCATAGACACCTAAAGGCTCATAATATGTCGGTAGCTGAATACTATACTAAACACTACCCTAGAAAGAATAAGCTTACAGGAGACCCATTACCCTTTAAGAATAAATTCGACTATTTCAATACTGACTTCTCTACCAGAGCACAACTAATTAAATGGTGTGATAAAGAAAACTCTGATAAGGTAAATCCCTATATACTAAAACAATTAAAGAATAGAGTACAACAAAAACAATTAAAGTATGCACCTAACCATATAGAAGTTGAAATAAATAAATTACCCCCTATCGATGTATATAAGAGGAATTTTGGGGGTTATGGACAAGCTTGCAAAGAGCTTGGCCTTGAACCAATATATAGTAAAGGCATAACTAAAGACTTTTTTCATAAAAAAAACTCAATAGAAGAAATCCCAATCTATATAGACACCAGAGAACAACTACCCCTTTCTTTCAAAAACAATAAAGAAATGAAGCTAGACTTTGGAGACTATACGATGGGAGGCGATAACTATACCTATACGTACGTTGACCGCAAAAGCGAGGGTGACTTCAAGGGAACCCTTGGCGGAGGCTTTAAGCGCTTTCGTAGGGAGCTCCAGAGGGCAAAGGAATTCAATTCTTATCTATATGTTGTCACCGAAAGCAGTATAGACAACATAAAGCGCAATAACAATTTTGGACCGCACAAATCTAATCTTGCTTATTTATGGCATAATATGCGTTTATTAACTCATGAGTTTAAAGGGCACTGTCAGTTTCTCTTTACTGGCAATAGAGGTACATCTGAATTGGTTATTCCTAAGCTTCTTTATTATGGTAAAGAATTATGGGATGTTGATTTGCAATATTTTTTTGATAATTATGGAATCGAATAACATTAAGCTTCTTCAGCGCGAAATACTCACGCAAGAAAAACAAATCAACGAATTGTATGTAGTCATTGATACATTGCAAGCGAATTTACGTAGTGCAGCCACTCATATACCTGAAGCGGAACGCTCTAAGGTTGTGGGGGTGCGCAGTTATAAATGGTGCGCTAGCTGGAAACCGGGAGACGAAAAATCATGACATGGATAGACGGTAATCAACAAGAAAGAAACAAACACTCTACGGAGATAAACCGAGAGATCTTAGCAAAGAAGGGCTTTATAGAAGAGCGCGAAGCGAAAATACTTTTATATAAGTTTCTTCGAGCTAATACCACCTTTGCAGTTGATATGCTTAGTGGTGTTAAATTATTTCCTTTTCAACACATGGCCGTTAAGGCCATGCTTGAATCTGATTATTTTATGGGAGTATGGTCTCGTGGTATGTCTAAATCTTTTACTACGGCAATATTTGCATTTCTTGATGCCATCTTAAATCAAGGTGTTGAGATAGGCATTATATCCAAATCTTTTCGTCAAGCTAAAATGATATTTAAAAAAATAGAAGATATCTTAGCTAAGCCTGAAGCCGCAATGCTTGCGCAGTGCGTTACCCGAAAAGCTAAGAATAACGACCAATGGACTCTTGAAATAGGCACTAGCCGTATTCATGCATTACCGCTAGGTGATGGTGAAAAACTTCGAGGCTTTCGTTTTCACCGCATTATTATTGATGAGTTTTTATTGATGCCTGAAAGGATTTATAATGAAGTTATTGTCCCATTTCTTTCGGTTGTTGAAAATCCAACAGAACGTGAAGAGATTTATAATTTGGAGACCAAGATGATCGAGGAGGGAAAAATGACCGAAGGAGATCGTCATGTGTGGCCTAATAATAAACTCATAATGTTATCATCGGCATCTTATAAATTTGAATACATGTACAAGCTTTACGATAAATTTGAGAATTTAATTCAAGGCACTATACCTGAAGACGGAAATGCACATCGAACAATCATGCACTTCAGCTATGACTGCGCACCTAAGCAGCTTTATGATCAAAATTTAATAAACCAAGCAAAAGCTAGTATGAGCCAAAGTCAGTTTGATCGAGAATTTGGCGCTGTTTTTACAGACGATAGCTCAGGATACTTCAAGATATCTAAGATGGCTAAATGCAGCGTTCCTGATGGCCAGTCGCCCTGCGTGGAGGTAGCCGGAGAGCCCGGAGATAAATATTTATTAGCCTTTGACCCTAGTTGGGCAGAAAGCGAAAGTAGTGATAATTTTGCTATTCATATGTTTAAGCTTAACGATGAGTCTCGAACTGGAACTCTGGTTCACAGTTATGCACTTTCAGGATCCCGGATGAAAGATCATATTTTTTACTTTCATTATCTCATGACTCATTTTAATGTAGTAGCTATTGTCGGAGACTATAATGGCGGAGTTCAGTTTATGAGTGCCTGTAATGAGAGTAGCCTTTTTAAGCAAAGCAGCCTCAAGATAGGAACTATCTCGGCAGACCTTGATAAATTGGAAAGTTATCAAGCTGGATTGAGAACTGCTAAGTCAGAATACAATTTAAGCGAGAAAAAAATCTGCATACTTCGAAAGCCAACATCCCAGTGGATTCGAGGTGCTAATGAATTATTGCAATCTAATTTCGACCACGGAAGAATATTCTTTGGAGCTAGAGCTGTCAATGATGATTACCAAAAACAGAGAAGTAAAAAAATACCAATTAAAGATTTAAGATTTTTAAGGATAATGGACGAGCAAGATAAACAAAGTAATGCCGCTAAAATGATAGACTTTGTTGAGCACCAAGTAGATATGATAGAAAAGACAAAAGCGGAATGCGCTCTTATACAAATTAAAACTACAGCTCAAGGAACCCAAACCTTCGACCTCCCCGACAACCTCAAAAGGCAGACTGGTCCTGAAAAAGCTCGAAAGGATTCTTATTCAGCTCTAGTACTAGGAAACTGGATGATCAAGACCTATTACGATATGCATAATATTGAGGAAACACAAGCAGTCACCAGCTTCACTCCAATGTTTATCGCATAAAAGTCTCAAAGTTAACTTTTAACTTTTAGTAGACTTTCGGTACACTTTAGTGTATCATAGCATATGGCTAAACGCAAATACAATAAGAAGGCAGAGTACTGGCAGCAGTTTCAACCAAGCGCCGACAAGGAAAGCTTGGCTAGTAAAAAACCAGAATCAATAGAAGATTCTCCAGAACCTATTTTGGCGGGAGAACCTTACTATACTCAAACTGCTAACGCTTTCGCAAAGCATACATCTAAAGCTTACGACAGAACAGGAGGGGATCGCAGTAATATCTCTCGCACTGGAACAAGAATGAATTCTGCAACTGTAACACCTAAGTTGTGGAAGTATGCTAATATTCGAGAAGGGATGCTTCCCTATTATTACACTAAGCTAGGAGCGGATGTTAGAGACTGTATCTTGCTATGCCAAAAGGCTTATGCTAATATTCCTATATTCAGGAACGTAATTGATATTATGTCAGAGTTTGCCAATACGGAACTCTATATCGAGGGTGGCACAGAGAAGTCTCGCAACTTCATAGACAAATGGCTTCAGAAAGTAAAAATTTGGAATCTCAAAGATCAGTTTTTTAGAGAGTATTATAGAAGCGGTAATGTATTTCTATATAGAATAGATACTAAGTTCACTACTGATGATTTTGCAAAAATGTCTACCATTTATGGTTCAGAGTTTATGAAGCCGGGTCAGATACCGATTAAATACATTCTTCTAAATCCATACGACATAGCTACGGTTCGATCTACTAACTTTCACGGGCAGGTATATAGAAAAATATTATCCGAGTTTGAGTTGGAACGTCTCCAAGAGCCTAAAACAGAGTACGACAAGGAAGTCTTGAAGGGACTGCCAAAGAAGACTCAAGAGTTGATTAAGGACGGCGGATATGGTTATGACGGAATCTCCATGGAGCTTGATCCAGAAAAACTTAACTTTTCTTTTTATAAAAAACAAGATTATGAACCTTTCGCTATTCCCTTTGGCTTTCCGGTTTTAGATGATCTTAACTGGAAGCTGGAGTTAAAGAAGGTAGACCAGTCCATAACTCGTACTATCGAGAATGTAATTTTATTAATCACAATGGGTAATACTCCAGACAAAGGCGGTATCAATCCTAATAACCTTAAGGCAATGCAATCCTTGTTTGCGAATGAAAGTATAGGTAGGGTTTTAGTAAGTGATTATACCACCAAAGCTGAATTTATTATTCCTGACTTGAATAGAGTACTAGGTCCAGAAAAATACGAGATAGTTGATAAGGATATTAAGGATGCGCTTCAGAACGTTGTAGTCGGTCACGAGCGGTACAGTAATACCCAAGTAAAAGCTCAAATTTTCTTAGAAAGACTAAAAGAAGCGAGGGAAGCATTCCTTCAGGACTTCCTTATCCCGCAGGTTAAGCTAGTGTGTCAAAACCTAGGTTTTAGAAAATACCCTACTATTAAATTTCAAGAAATCGATCTTAAGGATGAAGTCCAGTTACAGCGGGTTACCACTAGACTTATTGAGCTTGGCATACTTACTCCCGAGCAAGGTATTCAGACGATTAAGACTGGACTATACCCAGAAACTCATGAATTAAACGACAAGCAAGAAGCTTACATCGATGAGCGCCAAAAGGGCTACTATACACCATTGGTAGGTGGGCAACCTTTAATGCCTGATATGGAAGAAGGCGACAAAGGCCAACCTTCGAATACCAACCAACCTGAAGATAAAACCCCTACGGTTCAAGATGTGGTAGATGATAAAAGAATTGAACCCGGAGCAGGGCCCGTGACGGTAGGGCGACCCACTAAAAAAGTAAAACAAGAGAGGGGCAAGCCAATGGGTTCAGATAAAAGAGATAGCATGAAGCTTAGCACCAAAGCAGTTCAGCAGGTAGTTTATGATATAGAAGGGTTAATCGAATTCGCTCAAAAAGAAATGAGGAGCTCTCACAAAATAAAAAGGTTATCGAAAGATAAAAAAACTTTGCTAGATGAATTATGCAAGACTGTAGTGATCTCTACAGAGCAGTCAGGTTGGGAAAAAACTGTAAAGTCATGCGTTAAAGACTTTACGGGAATCGAGTCTTTAGATCCTATGCCGGGAGTTCTTGACGTATCTCAAGAACACCAGTTGGAAATTTATCCTGCAGCTCTTGTACACCATGCTCAACAAAAAGATTCTCAAACCCCGGAAAAGAGTGTAAAAAATTAACACCTAACTATTTTAATTATGGAACTTGATTTTTCTAAGAACATCAAAGACTCGTCGGAGTTGCAGCATATTATTGCTGAACAAAAAAGCCGGAAGCAAATTAATGATTTGCCAGACTCAGATTTTGCCTACGTTGAACCGGGAGGAAAAAAGGTAGATGGAAAGACGGTTCCTAGATCGTTAAGGCATTTGCCTATCATGGACTGCGCTCATGTACGAAACGCTTTAGCTCGAGTAGGCCAAACCAAAATCTCTGCTGCAGCCAAAGCTCAGGCTCTCAAAAAAATCAAGGCAGCTGCCAAAAAGTGCGGCGTTGAGGTTAGCGAGTCCGAAGCTAAGGACTGGGAAAAAACCGACAAAAAAGAGCTTAAGCGCGATGACAAAAAAGAAAAAAAAGAGCATTACAAAGACGCCGTCAAAGACGACGACAGTAAGCTAGAAAAACTTAAGAAGGACAAGCCGTCTGAAAAGAAAAGTGTCGAAACCCACGATCTTAAAAAAGATATTAAGTACGACAAGGATAAAGAATCCAAAGGTGCCACCGATAAGCAAAAAGCTGCTCGTGACGCTTTCATGGAGATGATTAAAAAGAAAAAAGGTGGCGATAAAGACGACAAAAAATCAGACGACAAAGATGATAAGAAATCCGACGATAAGAAGGATAAGAAACCTGAAGACAAAAAAGAGTCTAAAGCCGCTGACGAAGACAGAGATAAAAAAGAGCTTGATCATGACGACACGAAAGAAAAAAAGGAGCATGAAAAAGACGCCATCAAAGACGACAAAGATCAAGTTGACCATTTAAAGGAAGACGAGCGTGAAGATAAAAAAGCCCTCAAAGAAGATGAAGCCATGATGATGAAAAAAGCAGCCATGCAAATGAAAGAGGATGAGGCCATGAAAATGAAGTACGCTAAAAAAGTCGAAGATAACGGAGCAATGCTTAAGATGAAATCTCGGATAGACGAAATCGACAAAGCTCGTAACGAAATGGAAGTCGAAAAGTCAATGACGCAAAAAAAACTTGATGCAATGATGCAAAAAATGCGGGCATCTGATGCTCCCTAAAATACAGCATTCTATTTCTACCACGCAAAGCGTTGACTCCCAGCGCTATGCACTCAGCGATAAGCTGAAGAAAGAGGCATCGACATCGTCGGTGCTTCTTTCTTTAAAAGAATTGCCTTACAAGCCGTTCAACAGGAACTCAAGCCTCGAGGCGGCCCAAGAACTTCGGGAAATTCAATTAGCTCAAAAAGATGCCCCAGACTGGCATGAGGGTGACTATGCCGAAAAGTTAGATAAAGATTTCTTGGGAATATTCGAAGAGTATGCATCTGAAAATGATCTTACTATTGACATTGATTTTATTAAGCGTACTTTAGAGGATATTGACCGATTTATTCTAAGCATAAAGGGTTTTTATGGCAGGCCACGACCTTATCAAATTAATAAGTATCATGGAATCGACATAGAGCTGTATGATAGCAAGACCGCAAAAACTCCATCTTATCCTAGCGGTCACGCCTTGCAAGGAAGGCTGATATATAGAATCCTCGAAAAAGACAACCCCTCTCATTCAGAAAATTTAAAAAGAATTAGCGATCAAATTAGTTATGCCCGAATACTTAGAGGTGTTCATTTTCCTAGTGATAATGATTTCGGTCATGAAATAGTAGATAAATACTTAATGCCTAAACTTAATAAAGATGTGTACTTAAAGGCAAAAGCTTCTGACAAAAATATGAAACACGAACAACCATTTAAATACCAAAGCTCTTTCGAGAACGATATCGCCGCCTCTTGCGTAGATGGCAGTTGTCAACGATTTAATATTAGCGAGGCGTCCCTAGAAACCCTGCGCCCTCTGATTCCGGAGGAAGTAGACTTGACGAAGAACATAGATCTTCTGGGAGTGGCCTTTAATGCAGCTGTAGTTAATAAGTTTAATAAAAATGGTGACGGCATCGATACCGACACGGCTTTAGCTATTAATGATTATTTTATAAATAAACCCACTAATATTGAGCATAATAAAGAAAAGGTTGTAGGACATATTATATCTGCAGCTTTTAGTGATATTAATACAAGTACTCTTCTAGAGCCAGATCAATTAAAAGGAACATTAGACCCATTTAATATAGCATTAGGGGCTTTAGTTTATAAAGTGGTTAACCCCGCTTTTGCCCGAATGCTAGAGCAAACCGATGAGGGAGAGAATTTTCACAATAAAATATCTGCTAGTTGGGAAATAGGATTCAATGATTATTATATTGCTTTAGGAAGCAAAGATCTCAATGAAGCCGAGCTCATTACTGAAAAATCTCAAATAAAAGAGTTTAAGAAATACCTTCAAGCTTACGATGGTGAAGGAAAAATGGATGACGGGACTTTAGTTAGCCGCCTAGTAATTGGCGAAATTTATCCATTAGGTATAGGGTTTACCGCTACCCCCGCCGCTGAAGTAGAAGGGGTCTTAGTTGAGAACCAGCAAAAAATACAAATCAAGAAAGATAAAGCAGCCGCAGAAGTGATAGAAGTCAGAAATACGCATTTTACCGATAAAAAGCCTGAACCTAAAAAAAATAGTTCCCTTTCTGAAAAAAATGATGTAAACATGTCAAACGCATTAATTATGGATACAAAAGATCTATTAGAACAAATCGAAGGACTTATTTCGGACAAGCTTGAATCAAAGCTTCCGGAAGAAGCCATCGCTAGCGTTTCCAAAGTCATGTTGGACGCCATCAAGCAAAAAGACGAACTGTGGCAAGCAGAAAAAGCAGAAAAAGAAAACGCTATTTCCGCTGCTACCGAACGCCATGAAAATCTTGCGACGGAAGTCGTTGAAGTAAAAGAAAAGCTTGTAGCTACCGAAAAAGCTCTGGAAGAACTGGCAGAAGAGAAACGTCTTCGTGAAGCTAAGGACCTTTTTAACTCAAGAATGGGAGTCATCACTGAAGCCTATGAATTGAGAGAAGAAGACCTTAAGATCGTCGCTGCTGAGCTTTCCGAGCTTAACAAAGAAGACGAAGCTTTCGCATCTTATAAGGATAAGCTTAATGTCATATGGGAACATAAGACTAAGGCTCACCTTGAAGAGCAGGAAAAGAACTTCCAGTCCCGCCTCGAAGAAGCGGTGCAGGAGCGTCTTACTACCCTCAGCGAAAGCGTGGCTTCCACGGAAACCGAATCTCTACAAGATTCCGATGAAATCATCGAAGAAGTATTGGATAACGTCGAAGAAGAATCTTCGGCTGCTATCACCAATAATAATGAAGCGGCCTCGGCCGAAGAACTTTCACTTAGAGAAAGGTTTAATCAAGCCTTTTCATCTGATAACATTCAAATTAAATATTAATTATGGCTATAAGACTACTACCATTCCGTCAGTACGCCGAAGAAGATGTTGTTAATCTGTACGCCAGTGATAAGGTCAACGCTCAAGTTGACACTACACAGGGCGACGGAGACGCAGGCCTTTTCGTCAAGGTAAGTGCTGGGGACTTCAGTCTTGATCCCATCCAATACGCTGATAGCTCTTACCTCGGTAAGACTGACTATCCGTTCATTGGGAGAGATCAATACCCGTCAGTCCCACTAAGAATCACGCCTGCTGCGTCCGGTGATACCGTACTTGGCATAACGTTGCTTCAAACCGCCCTCGCAGACGAAAACGGCGAAAAGCTCCTCTACTACCCGCAGAAGAAGCTTGAAACCCAATCCGTTCTTACAGGAGAAGCTGTTCCCGTTCTCGGGAAAGGCATTATTACCTTGGCTAACGGCGAAGGTAACGAATTACCACGAGCCATTGATGGCACCGTTAACGTGGGAGATCACTTGTGGGTCAATAACGCAGGTCTTATTACCGGCGAAGCCTCCCCCGCTGATATTCCTAGTGACTGTCAGAATCTCGGCCAAGTTCTTGGAACTGGAGCTCGAGTGAATGAAGGTGTTGCCCCTGACCAATTTGCTGGAAACTCTGTCGGTACTGGAGCTGCTAATGTAAGCGGCCTCTACGCTGTCGTTCGGATCAACTGCTAACCTATTAAGGAAAAAAGATAATGAATATTACTCTTAAACGCACCGACGAGCAAGTAGAGCTTGTAAAGGCGATGGCATCCCGTGACCGTACCGTAGCGTACGAAGCTCAAGCCGCTCTGGCTGAGTTCATGGGTCCCGTACTTGCGGAAGTTGTTAATCAAGCTCCTGTAGTGAGCAACTTGTTTAGCTCTTTTTCATTTAACGCTGATAGTAACCCTAGCCTTCCGCTAGATCTTTACTACGACATCAACGCTGATGACTATATTAAGGTTTACAGCACCACGGTTCCCGGTGGTCTTCCCACCAATCAAGTGCTTCCCACGGCTAGTGAGTTGAAGTTTACGACCTATCGTCTCGATAGCGCCGTTAGCTTTGATCGTCGCTACGCTCTTCAATCACGTCTTGACGTGATCGGGAAGTCGATGACTCGTGTCGCTCAGGAAGTTCTGCTCAAGCAGCAGTCTACCTCCGCTAACCTTATCCTTGGTTCTTTGGCTGACGCCACGACCAACGGAGAGTCCCATGTTATGGCGCAAGCCTCTTCAACATTGGGCTTTACCTTGGCTGATTTCAATAAGCTTGTTACTAAAGCGAAACGCATTAATACCGCGTGGACCGGTGGCACGCCTGAAGGAACTGTCAAAGGCATTACCGATCTTATCGTCTCTCCTGAAACCATGGAAGACCTTAGGGCAATGTCCTATAACCCGGTTAACACCGGTGGTCGAGGAGCCAGTGACGCTGCTAATATTGCAGCTCCTGAGTCTTTCCGCTCCGGAGTATTCACCAATGGTGGAGTTCCCGAGCTGTACGGCATTGGACTTATGGAAATCAACGAACTGGGAAGAAACAGAAAATTCTGTAAGCTCATGGATACTTTCATGAACAACTCCACTGTTGATGGAAATAATACCCTGTTTGGCGACCAAGACGACCTCGTTATTGGTATTGACCGCTCCCGTGAATCCTTGATTCGCGCTGTTGCAACTGACTCCGAAACTGGTGCAGAGTTTTCTCTCATCGCGGACGACCAGTATAGCAACCGTCAGCAAAAGCTGGGTTGGTTCGGTTCCCTTGAAGAAGGTCGCATGATTGTCGATAACCGCGTTCTTACGGGCGTTGTTGTTGCAGGTCACTAAGCTGATCTTAACTATTGTCTAAAAGCCCGCCCCTCATAAGGGGGCGGGTTTTTTGTTCTCTAACGCTTGAAAATTGTGTAAAATCGACTATAATACTATTATTAACAAAATACATATTATGGCCAACAAGAAAAGTACTACCACCCGTAAAAAAACCAAAACAAAGTCCACTCGCAAGCCTCGCGACACCAAAAAGGACATAACGGACATGCAAGTTGCCGATGGCAAAGATAGCATGACTAAAAGCATTGATGAGGTAAAAGCTCTTGAGCAGCTC
>WLWF01000530.1_pt1 | contig 36247 bp, 54 predicted proteins | sample 6718331 | NCBI WGS metagenome assembly WLWF01 (sample SAMN12718692, study PRJNA515312) | sponge metagenome | isolation source: marine sponge | host: Mycale hentscheli | place: New Zealand: South Island, Marlborough, Capsize Point | collected 2003-05-01 | reverse complement strand
AAGAGCCAACCCAGCAGTAAAAGATAGAATTAATTGCGTGAATAATCAATTTGCTAAAAATAATATTGCTATTAATTCGCAGTGTACTAAATTAATATTAGATTTAGAACAAGTCGTTTGGAATAAGCAAAGCAATGACTTAGACAAATCTAACATTGAGAGGACACATATATCAGATGGATTGGGATATTTTATAAATTGTGAGTATCCTATTCACAAACCAACTTATGAAGATAAAACGAAAATGTGGTAAAATATGCTTAGAAACTCAAATCAATATATCACTACCCTTGGCACAGTTAAAAGAAAAAAGGATATTTCTGATGAAGCACGCCGCCGTTATGCAACCGAATTAATAGATACTTATTACGGTTTTGGAAAGGGGTATCTAGAGGAAAGAATAAATAAAACCATAAGAAATGAATCTATAAAAAGGGAAATGTTTGTTGTTGCAAGATGTTTACCGCTTTTACAATATTTTGTGAATTCAATTTCTAGGGTTTATTCTACACAACCTAAAAGAAAATTTCTTTTAGATGGAAAAGAAATAATTAATGAAACATTAGAAGGTTTTGATAATTTAGATAAAAATAAATTCGTACAAGATACAAAATTATTTGATACGCTCAACGGGCTGTATAGCGACAATGTAATAAATACTATCAAACAATCTGAAAAATTTACTAATTTATTAAATACTACAGTTTACAAAGTTATTACAAATAATTTAGGTAAGATAGAGCTTGTCTTTATACCGAACGATACAATACAGATTCATTATGACCAATATGATATTAATAAGGCCGCAGAGATTGCCTTTAGTCAAAACGTTACGATTGATGCAGAGAATACGCAAAACATCATACCACTAGCCGAAGTGTGGAATGTTGAAAGGAAAAGCGTGCCTATGACAGCCGTAGATAGAGAAAGTTTACGACTTGATAACGTTGAATCTGAAAACGAAGCAGCTATTGAATATGAAAAATTATATGACAATAAAATTACGGATTACGCTTTTGCTCCTTTCGCAGTGTTTAAAGATTCAGGATATAGCTTAGATTTTTGGAATCAAAAAAATGCGGATGTAAATGATTATATTAAATCAATTAATATGTCGCTTACCGAGTTAAAATATTTAATGAAATATACATCCTTCGGATTAAAATATACTATAGGTTTAAAAGCTCCAGAAGATGGCGTGCTTGATCCAATAGGAATTGTGGATTTTGCAGAGAAAAATAGCGGCATGCCTCTTGGCGATGGTGGTAAGAATTACGATATAGGAGAGTTTAAAAATGAAGGGCGCATGGATGAGGTGATAAGGGGAATTATCTTTGATATGAAATTGCTTTTTAACATGTTTAATATTCCGTTAGATGCTTTAATTTCTACAAATTCGGTAAGATCAGCAGAAAATAAACAAATGGAAAACGAAGAGTTGTTTTCATATATTAATGCACAACGTGATATTTGGACACGCAACGAACAAGAGTTATTTAAAGTAATGACGGCCGTACATAATAGAGATAATGACTATCAGTTGCCAAAGGGCGTTGAAATGTTTGTGAATTTTACGGAACATAAGAGCAAACAGAAAGAAGTAGAACAATGGCTAGTTGAAATAGAAAACAATGTATCAACTGTAATTGATTGGCTAAGTGAAATGCATCCAGATTTAGATAGAGATGAATTAATGGATTTATTAACTAGTAATAAATCATTAAATCAGAAAGATATGCAGCAATCTCAAGAAATAAATCTTTTTAATAAAGAAGATGAAGAGGAAGAAGAAGAGATAAAACAAGAAGAGGAGGAAACCCCCACTAATGATAACAATAGGTAACATATGAATTTATATCTTTTGTCTTATATATTAATTTTTTTTAATATAGTTTTTGCTCTTACGTGTGTAGTTACGCTTATTAGATTTTTTAGTGCAAAATATAAAAAAAGTTATAAAATATTTTGCTTGTGCATAATTCTTACATTTTTAGGAAATGTGGGATTTATAAGTTATATGTTAAATTAGAATGGCAGAATTAAAAAGAAAAAATGTTGAAATTACGGTTAGAGAAGGCAATAAAATTATAAAAGATATTGATGCTCTAGCGGAAAAAAACAAAAAAAGCGCTAAAAAATTAAAAGATAAGGCCATAGATTTTGCTATAGATTTTAACGAAGAGCGCACCCCCTTCCTTGCCTCTTCACTTGTTGCAACAAGAGTAAATAAACAATTACAGAAAATTATTAATAATGATAAAAAATCTTTTAATGATTTTATTTTAGCGGCAGGAAGGTATTTAGAGAAAAACTTTGCCATTGCCTTAACGAAAAAAGATTTAGAAGTAATTGCAAAAAAACAATCCGCAATAATTGATGAGCTAACAGCTAATACAACAATATTATCTCAAGATATTAAAGAATTATTAACCCAAAACTTAGCAACAGGCATACCCAAAAAGACTTTAATTTTAGGGTTAAAAGATCTTTATCCTGCATATGAACGGAATGCAAGCACGATAATTAATACAGGTTTGGGACGATTATTTAATGATATTAACGTTGGAAAATTTCAGCAATCAGATTTTGATTGGTATTTATACGCTGGCCCAGATGATTCAATAACAAGAGAAATACCTTGCAAACAATGGGTGTGGCATAGATTTCCTGCAAGTCAATTAAATGCAGTTTCTACCATAAGGCAAGGGCTATGGAATTGTAGGCATTCAATAGTGCCATTGAATGACTCACAAAAAAACGACTTTCCTATTTTAAATTTAAAAGCAGGTGGCGCATGATAAAAAAAAGAATAACATTGTGGTATATTTTACGCAAAACAATTAATTTTTTAGTGCCAGATTGGTTATTTAACTTTTTAAAGAAACATCCTTTTTTACCACTAATTATAATTTTATTATTGTATGTAGGGAGCAGTATAATAAAAAATACTAATATTTTCCCTATTCCTTGTATTGGTATTTTAGGCAATAATTGCATTCAGCAAGAGGAGATAGAGGATCAGCCTTTTAGAGGAATCTACTAAGAAAAAAAATGGGGTGGCGAGGAGGACGGCCACCCCCTGTTCGATTGGTAAATCATGAACAATTAAACTAATATAATAAAATGTTTTAAAAAACAACCCACAATTTTTTTTTTGTATTGCTTTTTTGAATTTTCACGCTAATACTATTACATAGCTTGTTATAGCTTAATAATAATTCTACTCAAAAAAGAGGTACAAATGACTGATAATAATCAAAATTCTACTAACGATGAACTGCAAGTGCAAAATGAAAAAGAAGAGAAAGAAGTAGTTGTTGCTGATAATAGTAATGATGAAAAAGTGCCATTAAGCAAATTTCTTGATAAAAAAAACGAACTCAAGGATTTAAAAGCGAAACTGGCAGAATTTGAAGATAAAGAGCGTAAAGCCGCAGATCAGAAATTATTAGAGGAAAAACAATATCAGGAGCTTCTAAAGAAAAAAGAAGATGAATTAAAAAACCTTCAAGATTCTTTATTTGCTGAAAAAACTAATAATAAATTAGAAAAAATAAAAAATATTTATTCTAAGGAGTTATTAAAAAACAATGTTTTTAATGTTGATGATGCTTTAGCGCTTAGCAATATAAATGAGTTGTTAGAGTTTGATTCACCTGAAAACGAAGTTAAAGCTCGTGTTGAAAATTTAGTAAAAAATAAAACATATTTATTTAATACAAAATCACAACGGAGCGATAGTGAGAACAACACTCTTGCGCAAAATTTAAATAATGTAAATTTACAGAATTTAAGCCCAAGAGATAAAGTTCTCCAAAGTTTAATAAATAAAAACCAATAAAAAGAAAAACAATGACTAATTCATATGATTTTAATAATCCAATTAGAGACGTATCACCAGAGTTTGATACCCTAATTGCAAACAGCCCCAGTCTTTTAAGACTATTTGGCTCTCTGAATCCTAACAGTACCTTAAATATAGATAGTCCTGTTGTAACTAATAATACTTATGAGTGGATTGACGATGTATTAACAGCGGTTGCAACCACAATCACTGGATTTGATACAGACGGAGACGGAACAGGAATCAATGTTGCATCTACTGATGGAATTGAGGCTGGTTCAATTTTAAGATTTAGCACTTCTGCTGACGTTACAAGAACCGAACAGGTACAAGTTACATCTGTTGATTCTGCAACTGATTTAACTGTTGTAAGAGATTATGCGGGTTCAGCTCATCAAACCTTTGTGATCGGCGATAAAGTTTTCTTAAATTCTACTCCACGTAACGAGGGTTCAGGTGTCGGGCCTACTCGAACTCAACAGGGAAGCATAGTTGTGAATTATACTGAAATTTTTGATGAACCTATTAAATTGACCAGAACTGCGCAAGCTAGTAATACTTATGATCAAGCAAATTCACTTGCACGTCAACAATATGCAGCAATGGTTCGTCTGACTCGTAAATTAGAAAATGCTTTATTACATGGTTTACCATTACAAAGAACTCCTGCTGATCAGGGAACTATGGGCGGATTAATTCATTTTCTTAGTCAAGTTGGCGGAAATGTAAATTCAACTGGTGGTGCGATTAGCCAAACGTTGATCAATGACGTAATTGAGGACATTAGTGCTAAAGGCGGTATGCTCATTGATCCAGTATTGGTTTGCTCTCCTAACCAAGCAAGAAGAATTTCAGCTTTCAACACTTCTGGAAGTAATCCAATTACTTATCGTCAAAGCGGTTCAACTTCAACAGGTGAATTTGTAACATCTTTTATCGGTGATTTGCCTATAAATGGAAATGGTACAACCGCTCAAGTTTTTGTTGCTCAAGACATGTGGAGAGATCAAGTTTTAGTACTTGATGCTTCTAAGTTTAGATTGCGCCCTATGTCGCCTCTAGCTGTTAAAACATTACCAGAAATGACAGACGGAACTACACAAAGAATGCTTACCGAGTTAACTTTAGAAGTAAACAATGCGAAAGAATCGCATGGAATACTGACAGGTTTAAGCGTTTAATTTTTATAATCAGGGGGGTTCGCCCCCCTAATGTTTTTTAGATAGTGATATGGAAAAAAATATAAAAAATAAAATTATTATCGAACGAGTTTTAACAAGTATGATTGGAAAAAATCATCGTAAATATGGAGTAAGAAGAGGCGTGTTAATACCCTTTAAAATCTAATCTAATAGAAAGGTACTTTATGAAGATTGCAAAATTTATAAACAAATACACAAAAACAGGATTTTTCAAGTTTAATGAACAAAAATATACTTTTGATGCAGTTTTTGAAACTAGTGATGAAGATTTGATCATGTTTTTGCAAGACTCTTCAGGCTTTGAATATATCGGAGACAAAGAAGAAGAAAGAAGCTGGTTTAAAAAATCTGATAAAAAAGAAAAAGTAGAAAAAAAAGAAAAAAAACTTAAAAAGAAAAAAAGTGAAGAATAATGGTGAAATTATTTGATAAAATCACAGGTACAACGACTAGTTTTGATAGTGAAGGAGTAACAGATTCAACAGCAACTTGGAAAACTGATCAATTCAAAGAGTGGTGGGTCACCATTGACGGCACTGAATATTTAATAACTTCAAATAATGCGACAAAATTATTTTTCAGTAATAGCATTTCTAGCAATAATTCATATATTATTGCTTTTGTGGGTAGGGAGTTTCTAACCCAAACAGAAAGTGATGCAAGTAATGTAATAAAAATTCCAGATGCTTTAATTGCTAAAAAATACAATCAGGCAAATTTTGACTTAAGTAATAAAATATTTTCTTACTTAAGAGGACTGTACAGACAAGATTTTGACCCTTTAGAGCAAATTTTTAATATTTATGCAATGCAACAATCTTTTGCATATTTAGTTTTAGCAAAAATTTATCAAGATTTAATGATTGACCAAGAATCCTTTGAAGGTTTTAAAGGTTATAATATGTATGAGAAGAGTTATAATGATGGAATAAATGACTCCTTAAGCTTATTACAAATTGATTTAGATAAGGACGGGGTTGTTGATGTTGAAGAGGAGAAGGGATTTTTATCTAGTACAATTTTAGCGAGGTAGCAAATAATGGCTTTACAAACTAAAATTAAAGGCGATTTAGTACAGCTAAGTAAAAAAATAGAAAATAAATTTACTAAATTATCTAGCGGTGCAGAATTAGAAAAAATAGCGCAAACATTAAACGGCGCAATTCAAATTAGAACACAACGACAAGGGCGAGGCATATCTGGACAAAAAATGCGTAAATATAGCCCTCAATACGCTGCTTTTAAGAGCAGCACTGGCAGGAATACATCTTTTAGAGATTTAACTTTTACAGGCAATATGTGGAAATCATTAACCACTTCTAGGGGAATAAATAGTGCTACAATGTTTTTTGGCTCTGCACAAGAAACAAATAAAGCAGCGGGCAATAATGCTAAAGCAGCGGGCAATAATGCAAGAACGCCATTTTTTGGAATTGGAGAAAATGAAAAGAAGATTTTAAGACAAGAATTAAATAAATTGATTAAATTTTAACTATGGCAACAAATTTAGAAAACATCATCACAGCAATAAAAACAACGGCTTTAGCCAATGGTTTTACTACTGTAGAAGAAACATCTCTAAATTTGAATAGTACAGCCGATACACAATTAGATAAATTATTCATTAAATTAAATGGCATAGATTATTCTGATTTATTACAAGGCGTTGTGACAGAAACTTTTAAATTTGAATTAATTGCAATTATTGGATTTACAGAAACGCCCCTAGTCACTTTAAAAAATAAAATAGATGTGTTTTTAAATCAATTATTTACGCAAAATCAATTATTTTCTCAACTTACAACAAAACAATACGTAAATTTAACAAGTACAAATATTTCTAATGATAGAGATATTTATACACAAGATGGCGGAATTAGGGCGACAATTACAATGGATATAGAAAATACTAATCAAATTAATGGTGCAATATGTTAGAAAAACAAGAAAAAAAAGTAAATAAAGAAAAAAAAGAAGTTGCAAAAACAACAAAATATGTGGCATTAAAAACCACATCAGTTTATTGTAATGAAAAAGTAAAACTTGTTCGAGGGGAAGAAGTCTCGCCAGTTATTGGTAAGGAATTTCTTAACAGTTTAATAAACTCAAATTTAATTAAAAAATTATAGGTATTATTATGTTAGACCCAATTTTAAACTCAAAAGGAATACATTCCGCCACTTTTCGTGATTTAGAAGATCAAACTTATTGGGGGCAAGCCCAAGTTTTAGGTTCTGCGGAGGCAGATTTAACCGCTGAAATGGTAATGTTAGAAGGTGGTAGCTCTCAAGTGCCATTTAAAGCAGCACCCGGCAGAAGTGCAGGCTCTCTTACTTTGACAGTAAGACAATATGACAGACAAATTTTAAGATTTTTAGCGCCTTATCTCGACACAACTTTAGTGGAGTTACCTTCTGGTGAGTCTGGAGGTTCAGTTACGGCAATAGTTAATTCTAAAGGAACTTCAGTTGTTGATGGTGCAACTGGTATTGCTTCAATAGCGGTTGGCACAGCAGAAAATTTAGCTTTCGGTAATTACAAAGTTGTTGCGACTGGAGCGGCTACAGTTGATATTTATGTTGATAACAATTTAAGCGGTAAAGTAATTTATCAGAATTCAGATTTAAAAATAAACGATGCACCAATCACAATTCCGGGTAGTGGTGCAACTATTGAATTTCAGGGTATAGAATTTACTGGCGGTTCTGGTTCAGTAGCTTTGACTACTGGTGATATCGCTACATTTTCTGTAAATCCAATATCTAATTATGTATTAGATAATTATTTCTTAAAAACTGGAGCTTGCGCTCGTGAATTTGAACTAACAATTTACGGTGAATGCGTTAATAATAATTATAGAAGAGTGCATTTTCCACGTTGTGTTGCTTCTGCAAATACTACACCAGTATTTTTAGAGCAAGAATTTGCAGCAATGGAAGCGACAATCCAAATTTTAAAGCCACAAAGTGTAGATTACGTTGCAAGAAGCACTTTCGTTGGACGTTAAAAAATTTAAAAGGTTCTTTGTGCTTAATGTTTTAAGCATGAAGGACTCTTTTTAGAGATAAAAATGGAATTGTTTTTAAATGGCACAACATATACATTAAAACAAACAAATGCGGAAAGATGTAAGCTATTTGTAGATTGCATGACGCAGTTTTCGCATATTTCTGATTTATCTGATGAATCTTTGGTAGATGTGCAAATTGAGCTTGTTAAGAAACATAATAAGCGCATGAAAATTGCAGAAATTAGGAAAAAATATCTTACTGAATATAAAAACGCCGTTATTTCATTAATTTGGAATTTTATTAAGCCTGATGACAAAAAAACTTTAAAATCTTCATTAAATATAAAAATTGCTGATGAAGAAATATTGAAATTTGTTGAGTCAGTTAGTGCAGATGTAAAATTTTATGCAAACTATGTAAAAAGCAAGGGTACAACAGGGAAAAATTTGGATAAATGTGAAATATATGCGCATTTATCTAGGTTTTATGGGTGGAGCTTTGAAGAATGTGATGAAATGAGCCAGATAGAATTGGCTAAGGCGTTAGAAAATTCGCTTTCTTTATATCATAAAGAAAATGTCAATGAAATTAATTTACATGCTTTAGTTGGTGCTTATTCGCAAGGTTCTAAAAAAGCTTTAGCGCAAATTAATAAAATGAATGCAGAGGCAAAACGTAAAGATATGACTAAAAACGCCTCTCAATTTAAAGACAATACTTTATCTCGTGAAACCTTAGAAAAATTGATGAAACAACAAGGTAGCGGTAATGGCTGAAGAGAAAGTAGAAATAAAAATAACCAGCTCGGTTGAAGGCGGCACGAAGACAAAAAAGGAGATAGAAGGCATTGACAAAGGCGTAAAAAAGGTCGGAAAGTCTTCAAAACAAACAGAAAAAAGCGTAAGCTCTTTAAATAGCACTTTAAAGAAAATAGCAGCAGCGGCAGGGCTAACAATTATAGTTCGTGGCTTTGCTAATATTGTAAAGGGTGCATTATCCGCAGCAGGTGCAATGGAGCAAGTCAATATTGCTTTTACAACTATGCTCGGCTCTGCTGAAGCGGCAGCAACGTTACAAAAGGATTTAATTGAATTTGCAAAAAAAACTCCTTTTGAATTAAAGGGAATATTTGGCAGCACCAAACAATTACTAGCTTATGGTATAGCGCAAAAAGAAATAATCCCGACAATGGAAACTCTTGGAAATATTGCGGCAGGGGTTGGCGTGCCCATGGAAAGGCTTGCTCTGGTTTTTGGGCAAGTAAAAACAATGGGGCGGCTATTAGGGCAAGATTTAAATCAATTTGCACAATCAGGAGTGCCTTTGCTAGATGCTTTATCTAAGAGTTTAGGTGTTAGTAAGGCGGAAGTAATGAAGTTGAAAGAAGAGGGCAAGATTTCCTTTGATGATGTAAAGACAGCGTTAGAAAGCCTTACAAAAGAAGGAGGTGCGTTTTTCAATTTGATGGAAAACCAATCTAAAACTTTTGTCGGAGTAGTGAGCAACATGAATGATAGCTTGCACGAAACAACCTTTACATTAGGAAATGGTTTAATTCCAGCAGGAAAACGACTCGCCTTATTTTTTACTGCACAATTTGAAAAATTAACCAAAGTAATTATTTTAAATCAAAAAGAAATTGATGCTTTTGCACAAGGTGTAGTGAGTGCGCTTATTGCAATATCTAAGGCCTTTAAATTTGTTACAGAGGTTATTTTTAATTTTATGAAAGGTGTAAAACAAATTATCAGCGCCTTTAATCTCTTGCTTTCCCTTCCTTTAGTAAAAGAATTAGCGCAAATGGCTGTTGCTTTTTATGCAGCAACTAAGGCCTCAGCAGCATTTTTAGTAGTTGTAAAAGCCTTAAAAGGTTCAATGCTTGGATGGATCAGTATTATTGTAGCTGTAGGTACAGCATTAGGAAAATTTAGTGAGCCTATTGAAAAAGGATTATTAAGAATACAACAATTACTAGCTGAAACAAAAGTCGGTTTTTATACATTTGTTGATGATGTAGTTAATAAATTATCATCGTTAGGCAATATAAAACGCTTTGAATGGATAAAAGACATGCAAGACGGGATCACGGGCTTGAAAGAATCTGCAATAAAAGATTTAGAAGAGGTAAATAAAGCGGTTGCGGGCATAGGGCAGGAGCAGGTTAAAAAAGATAAAACAGCAGCGATGGTGGAGCAAGCAAGAGAAGAAGCAGCCCAGTTAGCAGAAATAGAAGAGCAATTTTTAGAAGAAAAAAAAGAACGAGAGATTGTAGCCGCAGAAGAATTAGCAATGGCTAAAAACACAATAGAAGATAGTTTTTTGCAAGATAGAATTACCGCAGATCAATATAAACAAGAGCTTGACCAATTAAAATATGAACAAGATTTAGTAAATTTTCAAGAATCACAGACGGCTATTAATGAGCTTAAAAACGAGATGCAAGCAACTCAAGACGAGACAGAATTATTAGCATTGCAAACAAAATTAAATTTAGAGTTACAAGCACATCAACAGCATAAAGATGCGTTGCTGCAAAGTAAAATTCTTTACAATAAAAACAATCAAAAAGAAGATAAAAGATTTGCTGAATTTGAAATTAAATTAGATAAATTTAAGCAAACTACAATTTATAAAAATACTGTTGAAGTATCAAATTTATTGGTAAAATTAAAAGATTCAGAAAGCTCGAAACTAGCTGCAATAGGAAAAGGAGCAGCGAAGGCTCAGAGTGCTATAAGTAAAGGAATAGCAATATATCAAATAGGCGTAGATACAGCACGAGGTGCAGTAAGTGCATATGCTGCTCTTTCTCCAATTCCTATTGTCGGGCCTGCATTAGGAGCGGCGGCGGCTGCTGCAATAGTAGCATATGGAGTAGAACAAGCCGCAGCAGTTATGGGTATGAATTTATTTGCGGAAGGTTCGCCTAATATTACACAAGATCAAATTGCAATGGTGCATCAAGGAGAAATAATCGTGCCAGCAACTTTTGCGGATGCTATTCGAAGTGGCGATTTATCATTATCTGGTGGAGGCGGCGAAACTAACACAACAAATAACGGCGGAAATACTGTTGTTGTAAATTTTGACGGTGCTAATTTTTATGGCGATGTTGATGATAATATGATAGAAATGATAGGTAACAGGCTTGGAGAGATGATTAATGAGGATATAATAGCAGCAATTCCAACAAGAGAGGTGTAATAATATGATATTTTTTGACACAAACGAACTTTTTAAAAATTTTGGCGGTTCAATTGATGCAAGCTCTGGTACAGCAATTGCTCCTTTTGCTTTTGATGAAGATAGGAAATTTTCTTGGATAACGTCAGGCCAAGGCACGGATGGCACAGCGGTATATTTAGAAAGGATTTTACCAATTACCACAACCATAAATGCTATATTTATTCAATCTACTAATATTGAAAATATTACTATAGAGGTAGATTTAGGCGCAGGATATGTCTCTTTATCTAGTGCAACAACCTTTACCCTTGTAAAAAGCGAAAACGGCGAAACTTATTATTATGAATTAGATTCCTCTATTACAATTACTAAAATCAAAATTAATGGAAGCGATACTATTACTCCAAACCAAGAAAAAAGGATTGCGCAAGTTTTAGGATTTGTAAAATTAGGGCAAATAAAAGATTTTGATGATATTACGCCAAAAAGAACGAGGGTTCAGGTTGTAAATAAATTAATTACTGGAAAAACTGATATAATTAATATGGGTATTTCTTGGGATTTTAACGTTAAATTAAAGTCGCATTATGTAGAATCAGATGGACAGATTATTAATGATATTCTTGAGCGTGATAAAGAAGTGTGGATATGGTTTAATGATAATCTTGAATTAATACAAGAAATGTCCACCGAGCCATTTAGATTTAATGATATTTATAAAGTAGTTTTTGAAAAATCGGATAGCACTAAATATCATGATAACATGTGGTTTTCTGGTCTTGATTCAACGTTTAAATTTAAAGAAGTAGCTTAAATGACTTTAACTTTGCAACAAATTTATGAGCGTTATTCTAACCGAGAATTTATTAGAGTTGTTGAAGTAAAGCGCTTAAATCAAGATGGTATTACCTATGAAAATGACTGGCAAGATGTGGAAACATTGTCAGGATTAAAATTACTCACTAATGCAGTAAAAAATATTAGCAGTAGCATTGCAAACAGTAATTACAATTTTGGAATCGTTACAATTAAGAATTTAAAAATTACCTTTTTATCAAGAAATGGACAATTTGACGATGAAAACAACAGTAATTCTATTTTTAAAGACTATATAAGGCACGGAACATTAATCAGGGTACGAGATGGTTATATTGATAAATATACTGATCCAGCAGCCCCGCAGGCGGTTTTAAACACAGTTTTTGAAGGGTTTCTGGACGATACGGCCGCAGAAACTAAAGTTGATAATAAAAATGTATTGCAAAGCTTTTTATGTACAGATTTGCTGGGTTTTTTATTAAAGAAATACACGATTGCAGATATGGGGGCTTTAACATCAACAACCATCAACGATATTATTTTTGAAATTTTAAATAGATCAGAATTTACAAATTTTTTTACTGTAAGCTCTGGAAATATCAACGCAGGGTATAACGCAACAAGTTTTGATATTACACAATATGAAAACCAGACACAGCTTTATACATTATTTGAAAATATTTCTTTAGGTCATTCATTTTTTTATGTAAGAAATAATGTGTTTTTTTATACCAATAATTCAGTAGGTATATCAAACACGTTAGAAATTGACTATAAAAAAACTGTTACTCTTTCCTCTTTTAAGGAAGGTGGGCAAAATGTTTTTGAAAGATTATTCTGGTATGACCAGCCAACCATTACTTATACGTCACCTACAATAAAATATAATAAAGGAAAAACAATCAATATAAAAGGCGTTACAAATAATACAGAAAGACAAAATTTACTTGATTTTATAGGTTCAAAACTTAGAATACAAAGACAGGAGTTTAAATTGACAATTCCTTATTACATGAATGTAAATGTAATGGAAACAATTTTTATTTTGATTCCGCAAATAATTCCAGATGATGCTCTGGTTTGGGGTTATCCTGCTTGGGGTCAAAAGAGGTGGCGTAAGACTATTCAAGCATCAAATATTGCCCGAAGTGGCAATTGGTTGGTCAGAGAGGTAAAGCATGGCAGTTTTAAAACTACTTTAACATTGCAACAAATAATCTAATGGCAAACGAATTTTTAAACAAACCACCCTCAATAAGGCCAGCGATCACAGGCGCAATCGCAGATCCAGACGAATATAATCAAAATATTGCGGGACAGAGCAAGGATTCAGTAACATTTATAGATAAGGACGGTTTATTTGTTGACGGAAATTTAGGGGATGAGGCTTTAGGTGCAAATGGAAGTTTAACAAACTTAATCAAATTACGACAAGGTGGCCTTTTAAAATTTTATAATGCTTCAGGGGTTTTTGTAAATGATGTAAATCTTGGGCAAGCAACAGAATCTTTGATAGGGCAAGCCGCCATTGCAACTCAAGCAGACGTGCAAGGAAAAACTAATGATACCGATTTTATCACTCCTTTAAAACTGGCGCAAGCAATGGAAAATGTGAGTGTTGGTAATATTACTGCCTTTACTGCTAACATAACTTATGGCAAACCAAATAATTGTCGTTTTTTAATGGTAGAAGTTATAGGAGGCGGAGGAGGTGGTTATGATGGAAGTATATCGGTCACTGCGGGCGGAAATGGTGGTACATCAAGTTTTGGTAGTCACTGTAGCGCAACTGGTGGGCAAGGTGCGCAAACGGGATTAGCTCCCGCTTCGGGTGGAATTGGTCTAGGCGGAAATATACATTTACAGGGCGGACATGCAAAAGGTCATACAGGTGCATTTCATGGTGAAAATTGGTCAATGGGTGGAGATATACCACCTTTTGGCTATGGGGGTTTTGCTACTGCTGCTGGCCCTAGTGCAAGTGGTAATTATAATAGAATTCCAACAGGATTTGGTGCAGGTGGGGGAGGCCGCTTATTAAAACAGGCCGTAGCTTCCGCAGCTGGTGCAGCTGGGGGGTATTGTAAAAAATTTTTACTAGCTTCACAAGTAAATAATACAGAATCTATAGTTATAGGAGGCGGTGGAAGTAGCCCTAATGGTGGACTTAGTAGTGCAGGTTCAGCAGGTTTAGTAATAGTAACAGAATATATATATAGATAGTATGAAAGCATTAATTTTAGAAAATAAAGTAATACAATTAGCAGCCGCAGAATTTGAGGTTGCAGAGCCTTTGATATGGGTTGATTGTGGGGACGACGTAAAGGATAATTGGAATTATATAGACGGTGTTTTTTCTGATCCTGTATCTGATGCAGATAGATTTAATGCTTTAAAAGACAGTAAACTTGCCGAAAATAAAAATAAAAAAGAATCTTATATATATACTAATATTTCCTATTTAGGAACTGAGTTTTATAATTCAGAGCGATCTTCAAATAATTTACAAGCAGCATATCAATTTGGTACTTTTCCCTTAAATTGGATTGATGTTGACGATAACGAAATATCTTTTACTAAAGATAATGTATCCACTTTAATTAGTTTGATTATTGCCCGCCGCTCTTCTGGTTACTATCAAGAGGCAGAATTTAATAAATTAATTAATGCGGCTACTACTATTGAGGAGTTAAATGCTATTGATATTAACTATGTTTAGAGGTGATTATGCCAAAAGGATTATATTCAAATATACACGCAAAAAGAAAAAGAATTGCTGCTGGTAGTGGCGAGAAAATGAATAAAGCAGGAAGCAAAAAAGCTCCTAAATCTTCAGATTTTAAGGCTGCTGCAAAAACCGCAAAGAAAAAAAAGACAGGGAAAAGTAATGCCAAGAAAAAGTAAAAAGAACCCACCTAATTTATCAGTAGGCAGAGGTGAAAAGTCTAAAAAAGGTGGACTCACGGAAAAAGGTCGTAAAAAATATAATGCTGCGACAGGAAGTAATTTAAAAGCCCCAGTAACAGCAAAGGCAGCAAAAAAAAGCCCCGCAAAGGCCGCAAGGCGCAAATCCTTTTGCGCTAGAATGAGTGGAATGGCCGGCGCTACATCTAAAAATGGTAAATTAACAAGAAAAGGTTTAGCCTTAAAACGTTGGGACTGTAATTAATTATGTATATAGTTTTTTTTGAGCCGATTTTTAGTATTAAACATTTTTTGCGATATCCTTTAAAATGGGTTATAAAGCTATTTTCTCAATCAAAATTTAATCATGTAGCCCATACTATAGAAAAAAACGGAGTAACATATATCGCCGAATCTAAGGGCAAAGGATATAGACATTTGGAATTGGAGCAATCTTTGATAATATCAAAATCAATTTTACATGCTTATAAAGTCAAAAAAAAATTCAATAAAGAAAATTTGCAAAAATTTGAAGCAAGTATGCTTGGCAAAAAATATGATTTAATAGGTGCCATTTACTCAGAGGCTCACCATATACCTATTTTAAATAAAATATTTAAAAGAAAAAAAAATGATCAAAAGGTTTTTTGCAGCGAGGCAGAATTAAGAATGTGTGTTGCTCTTAATTTTATACCTAATATTTATAACCCTAACGAGTTTAGCCCTCAAGAGTATTTTGAATTGCTCAAAAGTTGGGAAATAATAAATTTAGAACCAGAAATATGGCAATTAGATGAAAAAAAGAGCTAAACAGTTATATAAACATTTGACTTGCCCGATCGGAAGTGCAATAATACAACTTGTGGTTATTTTTATAGTTTTTTTATATATTATTCCAAGCACTAACAATCAATATTATTCTTATTCTGTAAATGAGTCAAAAATTAATCAAGAAATTATTAACTCTATAGGCAAATGCGGAGAAGGCTATTTTATAAGCTGGTTAGTTTTAAAAACGGATGGTTACAAGGATAAGTATTTTTTTAAGGATGTTGTTGGCTGCAATGCAGAAAATAATGCAAATTGTGCTTTTAGTGTGAAAGCATTAAGTTTAAATAATTACTATGAAAAGGAACACATTGTGGATGTTGAAACCTTTAAATTTTTAAATAATTTATTAACTGGCGAGATTGCAACTTTTGTAAAACAGGAAGATTATAAAAAATATGCGAGTATTCAGGGAGGTTTTATAAATTCAAATTTACCAATAAAAAGCCTTGTTTTAACAGTAGTAAAAAATATTCAAGAAAATATTGTTTATGTTTTTACTTTGAGTGATACGGTAAATAACGGTAAATGCAGCATTCAAGATGCTTCTGTATTGATGCGTGATTTAGCCTTATTTGCACGAAAGAGGTTATGATATGGAATCTTTTTATCAGTCAGGTTTTTGGTATAGCTTAGTTTTAATTTCTGCCATTATAGGAGTACACTACAACTTTATTGTAAGAACTACAGGTAAGAAACTAGACGATTTAACAAAAAAATTAGATGATTTATGTATAGATAATAGGCTCAACAAAGGCGAGATAGAGCTTATCAAAAGAACGATCGCAGCTAGTAATAATCAACATGAATTAGATGATATGATTAAAAAAATCGTTGAAAAAATTAACTCAAAAAATTAAAATTATGCGGCTCTATATTTTTGTTATTATTGTTTTTTTTGTGGCGCTTTTTTGCCATAAATCTAATGCGGGTTTAAATGTTGGCACTTCTGTATTAATAACTAAGTATAATAACCCCGATTATCAATATGATACTCACAGAGATCAATTTAAAATTTCATCATTAAATCTTGGCTATACTAAAATTTATAATAGATTTGTGTTGGGAGTTTATAGCAATAGATTAATCAATAAAGGCCTAAAAAGAGATATTAAAATAAATGGTAAAAAATATTATCAAAAGACAAAGGCTAATAATGATTTCTTGCAAGTCGGATGGATTCATAAGAGATTTGTTCCAAGTGTTTATTTAATTAATTCAGAAGTAAGATCAAAAACCTTTATAGGCAAAAAAATTATTTCTAAACAAAATCATTTTACAACTTTAGGTTTGGGATCACAATATATAATTGACAAAAATATCAATTTAGGATTAACCTATATCTTGCCGATAGAGGAGATGCACACGGAAGGAAGCATTGCTTTATCAATTAATTTTAATATTTAATTTATGATTGGATTTTTTCAGAGTGCTAAAAACGAACGCAGCAGCAAGCGATTAGCTTTTTTAATTGGAGTAATAATATTATTTATATTAGTAGTTTTTGCTTTCATTTTTGGAATTAATGAACCCGCAAGCATGTATAATAATTGCACATTACCTAAGAATTATGACTTTATTTTGGATTTATTATGGAGCTTTTCTTTAGTGGTGTTAGCTCTTGGTGGTTTTGTAACAAGTGAAGTGTTTAAAAAAAATAAATGATTGAAAAATTTTTACTTGCGTTAGCCGCTATTTTTAGTATATTTACTCTAGGTCTCGTAAACGGTAAGAGGGGTTATCAGGCCAAGGCTAATAAAAAATCTTTAGAAAACGTAAAAAAGGCCAATGAGATTAAAAAAAACCTCTCCACTACTCCTCTTGATGATAAGCGTAAGCGGTTGCTCAAGCGTACAAAGCAATGATTTTTGCTTATGGTCAGAACCAATCTACATGGAAACTTCTGAAATACAAAATTTAACCGAACAGACTATAGATAAAATACTGCTCATAAATCAAATGTATGAGGAGTTATGTTAAAGTTTTCTTTAAAATCTAAAAACAATTTAGCGACTTGCCACGAAGATTTACAAAAGATTTTTAATGAAGTAATAAAAAATTACGATTGCTCAATCTTGCAAGGGTGGAGATCCAACGAAGAGCAAGAAGAGTTATTTAAGCAAGGAAAATCAAAATTAAGAGCTAAACAGAGTAAACACAACAATCACCCTAGTCTTGCGGTGGATGTAGCTCCTTACCCGATTGATTGGAATAATAAAGATAGATTTTATCATTTTGCGGGCTATGTCAAAGGAATTGCAGATAATATGGGAATAGAAATTCGATGGGGCGGCGATTGGAATAATAACAATAGTTTTGACGATCAGACTTTTGACGACTTGCCACATTTTGAACTAATAAATAGAGGTTTTTGACATGGGTTTTCTTTTAAATAGCTTATTATTACAAGGTGGTGGAGATTTTAGGCTTGTAGATGACCCCGCACCACAACTTGGTGGAAATTTAGACATTAACGGCTATAATATTGTTGGCACAGGCAGCATTGATATTAATGGCGATATTACGGCTAATACCTTAATAGGAGCTTTGCGAGGCGAGGTATGTTTTCAGGCAAAGGCTGGCGAAGCAATTACTAAAGGACAGCCAGTTTATATATCTAATTTTGACGTAACAGGGAATAAGCCAGTTGTAGGAATAGCGGATGCTGATGACATAAATAAAATGCCAGCTTTTGGCTTAGCTAAAGAAACAGTTGGTCTTAATGCAAATGTAAATATTACAACTTTCGGCACTTTGTCAAATATTGATACAAGTAGTTTTAATCTTGGTGATATATTATATGTTTCAACTTCTGGCGCACTAACAGCAACCAAACCCGCAGGAGAAAACGCAAAAATACAAAACGTCGGAAAAGTGCAGCGGGTACACGCTACAAACGGCTCAATAAAAGTTGGAGGAGCAGGCAGAACAAACGATACCCCTAATTTAAATGATGGAAATGTTTTTATCGGGAATGCAAGTAATCAAACAGAGTCAAGAGCTTTGACTTATAACGATATAAACGGAAATATTACTGTAAATGAAGGAACATTCTTGGATGGAATAAATGTAGGATTTTCTGGCACTATCACTACTGATAGAATTAATGTAGCGGATGCAAATTTTTATTTGGATAGAAGCAATAGTAACTTTCCATTGTTAAATTTTGATGTTGATGATTATATAGGTTTTAATAGATCAAATACTTACTTTTCAACTGTTGTTGCAAATGAACAAATTTTAAAAACCGATTCGGAAGGAATGAAAATAAAAGGAGATAAAGCTTTATCAATCGGCGGCGACAACAGCGATACTCCACCCGCAACTCCTTTAGCTCAATTATATCTTGGTGGAGTGCATAACGCAGGGTACAACGCAGGAATTAAATTATTTATTGATGGATATGACAACGAAACTTCTCAAGAAGTAATAAAATCCGTTGATGAAAACGGCAATGTAGATTTTCTTTTAGAATCTGGCGTAAATTATCCAATATTGACGAGTAGAGGACAAACAATATTTACTGAGGCAGATCGTACAACGTACGGCTCAGGCGTTGATTTAGACGACATGAAAACGGCAGGAATATATATGGTAGGAGTGCAAGCTACTAATTTGCCGCCACAAAGGGATACTACTGAATCGTCGTATGTGTTACATGTGTACACATGGGGTGAACAAAATGGCGTGCAAATTTTATATTCCACTGATAGGGATTCTAACGACAAGCATAATGCAATTTATTCAAGATGTTGGGAAAGCACCTTGTGGACAGACTGGAATTGTATTAGCTCAACACCAGAGATTTTATGTGATTTGAGTGTATCAATAGGATCAACATATACCAATTTTACAGTAGCGGAAACATTTTCAACAATCACGACAAGATATAAACAATTAATGATAATGTTTGACTCTTCCATTCATGATGGTAGCTTGATGTTTCACGCCCCATTTTTAGCGTTGAATGAAACTTTTGAATATGGTAAATATTCAACAAGATATGTAAATTTCAAAACTCCCACAAGCACAAGCTCAACCACATGGCAAGCTGCTGCCTCTGGCGTAACATTAACTAGAATTAGAATGATAGGATACAGATAATGACTGAGATAGAACCAACTCCACCAGTAGAACATGTAGAACCAGAGCCAGAAGTTTTTACTTATTTGATAGGTTTTAATGAGAAAAATTATCAAAATAATTTTGTAAAAAATGATCCAGTTGATATTGCAATTATGGCAGCAAATGGGATAAATACTTCATCATGGATTCAAGCCCCTCCAGAATTTATACCTGATCAATCAATATGCATTAATGATGCAGGAATTGCAAGAATAGCAACCCCAGCAGAAATTAATTATAAGGTAGGTTATAATGCTGATGGAATACAAATAACCTACTATTTAGTAAATGTTGGAGAGCCACAAATTACGGATTTTTTCCATGATAGAATATATTTTGATGCACCCGCAGGATTTGGAGCGGATAATCATTTTTTTAGTCTTATAAATACAATTACCGACCAGCAATTTAATTTATCTATTGATGAAACAAATAAATTTTATGCTTATATTAAATCAGAAATAGAGTTATCTGCTATTCCTGAAAATTTGCGTGCAGTATTTGAACAAGTGAAAAAGAATCAATTAATAACTGATCAATTACCTTCTATTAACGAAAAAAAAGATGAATTAATCCAAACTATCTCCGCAGCAGACAGAACTATTATTTTAGGCGTAGAAAAAACAGAATCAAAATACTATACTGATACTTGGCAAAATTTTTATCAAAGATGCCAAAATATCAGATTTAATCCGACTCTAGAAGTCTCTGATATACAAAGAACCACCGCAAACACAATTATTTCTAATATTGATGTTTACACAGGTAAAAAAAGAGTTTTACTTGTACATATGCAAACCCTTACGATTGCACAGTTAGAAGTATTTGACTCTCTGGCTACTGAATGGTGGTCTTTGCCTTAAATATTAGTGTATATTCAAAAACTTTTTTAAACGTGAAGCGGGCTGCTCTTCTGTTTTTTGTTCTGTTTTTCTTTTTGTTTCTGCAAGTTTTGATTTGTCAAAACCTTCAAAAAAGAAATTCATTTTAACGTTAAAATGCGAGCAAATAACGTAAAGAGATTTAGCCGTAAGTCTATTTCTACCAAGCTCATATTTACGAATTTGCTCAGTAGTAACATCTAACACGGCTGCCAAGTCTTTTCGTGTTATATGCTGCATTATGCGCATGATTTGTAATTGTAGGCCGATATGCTCGTCTATTGTTTTAGATTTATTTTGCATTGTTTTTAAAAGTTTTAGTTAACATAAACAACTTTTTAAACTAATTTATCTTAAATGTAAACAAAAAAGATTTGACTTTATTTTCAAAAAATGCTACTATAGGTTTATATTAACAATTGAGAGGTGTACGAAATGTTTAAAACAATGTACTTGAAAGACAATAATTTCTTTATTAATCCTATTATAAAAATCATCAGTGATGAGATTGATGATAATAAAAATTATTTACAAGATTGCGTAAATGTAATTAACACAGCTTGTAGCGATTCCGCTGTAGTGGCTGGCCATTATTATATTAATATTAAAAAATCAGAAAATCCGAGACTTAAAATTAAAGAATATTTTAATTTATAACAAAAATTCTTTTTTTAGTTTGTTTTTAAAAATAACAGTTCTATAATCAAATTATATAATTTTGCTTGTTTTTAAAAAAAGAAAAATGTCTAGTTTTGATAAAGTACAAAAAGTTTTAGATGCAACAACAGGGGAAAGTGATGAATTTGAAGCGCTGGAAGGTATCTTGAAATATAAATTAGTGATTACTGGTACGCCGCTTGCTAATATTAAGGCTTTTTTTATACCTCAATACCGTAGTTCATCTGCATATTTTTTAAAAGTTAAGTGTGATAATTGGAATAGTGCGACCGTAACGTTGTTAGCAAAGACTAAACATTCAGAAGATGATTTCAGTAATACTGGAGACAGTTTTACTGAAAATGAAGTTCAGCCGTTTATATACAGAAATTAGACATAAATCTTTCTTTATCTGCTCAAGGCCAGTTTTTACTGGCCTTTTTTATTGCAAATAACTTATTTTTAAGATAAAATAAAATTCTATATACAGAATGCTCCTTATTCTGAAAGGCTGGCGAAAGCTAGCCTTTTTTTTTGTCTTTTTTTTACAATCACTAAACTAAACCACCTAGCAAATATCGCAAACATCGCATTGCGATAATTGCGACTCGCAAAAAATATTATCAATTATTTTTTTGTGTTTTTTTAATGAAAAACAAAAATACAACAGTAAAAAAATTACTTAAAATAAAGTTTAAAAACCATTTTTCCCACGTTAGGAAAAAGGTGTAAACCTATATTTTATAAAGCTTTACAAAGCAGCAACAAGATTTATCGCAATGCGATATTTGCGATCGCAGACGATCGCAGACGATCGCAAACATCGCTGTTAATGTTAATGTTAATGTTAATGTTAATAAAAAAAATAATAAAAAAATTTTTAAACTTTTTTCTTTACAATTAGTTTTTTTAGTTTATTTATAAAAACTATTATGTTTTATAAAAATCAATTATTGATTTGCATAAAAAATTATATTAATTAAAATAACATTTTTCAGGAGGAAAACATGAAAGAATTTGAAGAAGATTTTAGAGAGCAAGTTTTAGGCGTAGTACAAAATGAAAACGCTACATCCGTTTGCATAAGGATTCATAAAGATTTGCGCAGAAAGTTAAAAGAGTTTTGCATAAGGTCGTGTCTTAAGGAAAGCTCGTTAGTCTCTAAAATGATTTATGATTATTTAGAAGAAAATATTAGAAAGCAAAATATGGAAAGATAGGGAGGAAATGGACAAAAAGAGCTTTATCCTATACTTGGACTATAAAAAAAATATTTCGGCTCTTACGCAATCCGAAAAGGGGGATTTGCTTGATGCAATTTTTGATTTTCATGAAGGCGAAGAACCAGAGTTGCAAGGTGTTGTTGGAATGGCTTTCTCATTTATCAAAACTGATTTGGAGATGAATGCTAAAAAGTGGGAGGAAGCAAAAAACAAAAAAAGCTTTTCTGGAAGACTGGGGAATATGTCAAAATGGCATCCAGAATTGTATAAAAAGATAAAAAAGCAGCAGATATCCTTAGAGGAAGCAGAGGAGATCGCAAACGATCGCAAAGGATCGCAGACGATCGCAGACGATCGCAAAGCATCGCAAACGATCGCAAAGGATCGCAAAGTATCGCAGTGCGATAAAACGCAAAAAATAGAAAAGCAATTTAATGAATTCTGGGAAGTTTATAATTTTAAGCACAATAAAGAACAATCACGAAAAGCCTTTGCAAATGCTTTAAAAATTATTAAATTTGATGATTTGATAGAAGCAGTAAAAAAATATAATTCGGTGCGAAAAGAGGGGTTTATTTTTAAACCTAATAACTGGTTAAACGGTAAGCATTGGGACGATGAATATCAAAATAATCCACCACAAGAAGAGGAGCAGGCTGATAAAGAAGAATTTTATAAGGCGTGGGTAAATTGTTATTGCACGAAGCCAGCGTATAAAGACAGTAAGATTTTCAAAGATTTTGTTCAGGAATGTAAAGCTGAAATGACTGCAAAGACTTTTGAGGCTTGGTTTCAATTAAATTTGATGGATGTAAAATCAGATTCTATAATTTTTGAAACAGAAAAAGAATTTATTATTGATGCTTTGATGGGTGAGAATAATCATTGTATGAATGGTAAAGCAAAGGATATTATTTTTAAAGTAACAAAAAAACATTTTGGGAATAAAAATTTAGTTTTTCAATATATGAAAAATGGCATTTTTTTACAAAAAGAATATAAATTAAATTAAACTTTTTAGTTGACTATTAAAACCACAGCGTTTATAATTTTTTATTATTAATTAACTTTTTTATAGGTAAGACATGTACGGAAAAAAAGAAATAGAATTATTACTTAACGATGATAATTTTAAAAAAACAATAGAACAAATTTTACAGCCAAAGCAAAAAAATTATTTTGAGGAGCTATACAATATTGATGTTGGCGACAAAATAGAAAAAAAAGGAAATTTATCATATTTGTCTTGGTCTTATGCGTGGGCGGAGGTGAAAAAGAAACATCCAACAGCAAATTATAAAATTTATGAGACTTTAGAGGGAGTAAATTATTTTCATGACAATAAAACCGCTTGGGTCAAGACTAGTGTTACCATTGAAGGAGTAGAGCATATTGATTACTTGCCAGTAATGAATAATAAAAATAGATCAATTTTATTAAATGATATCACCTCTTTTGAAATTAATAAAACAATTCAAAGATCCTTAACAAAAGCGATTGCTCGTCATGGTCTAGGGTTATATATATATGCAGGTGAAGACTTGCCAGAAGCGGTGGAAGAGGGGAATTTAGAAAAGATTAATGATATAAAACAGCAACTGGATTCTATAGAAGATTTGGAAACTTTAAAAGAATTTTACCACGCACAAAAAGATCAGAAACCCCCTAAAGAATTTATGCAGCTAGTATCAAATAAAAAAAGCGAAATTCAAAAACAATCTGAATTAAATTTTAAGAATTATAAAGAACTTCTGGAAATTAAAGAAATTGAAAATGCTGAGGATTTGTTAAGCAAATTTAAAGCAGAAAAATTATCAGAACAATCTAAAATTATTAATGCATTAAAAGAGGCCTAAAATGAAAATATATAAAGATTTGTCGCAAGATAGCTCCGAGTGGTTAGAGGTCAGATTAGGCAAATTCACAGCCTCTAATTTTCATATTTTTTTAGGTAATTCTGAAACTAGAAAGCTAGAAATATGTAAAAAAGCAGCCGAAAGGATTACAGGGGTTAGGTGTGATCAAGATAATTTATTATCAAATAAACATATAGAAAGAGGCAATGCCTTAGAGCCTCTCGCTCGTGATGCTTATGAATTTGAAACAGGTAATGAAGTAGAGCAAATAGGTTTTATAGAGCTTTCTGAAAACATAGGTTACTCCCCTGACGGATTAATAGGCGATGATAAATTACTTGAGATTAAGTGCTTAGACAATCACCATTTTTTAAATTTCACAAATAAGAAAATTAAAAAAGAACATATCACGCAAATACAATTTGGCTTAATGGTAACAGGGAGAAAATCTTTGGATTATGTTTTGTTTAATCCGAACTTTCCAAAATCTTTAATAATTGAAAATATTGAACGAGATGAAGAATATATTGAAAACATTAAAAAAGAATTAGTGCGAGCCGAAGAAGAACTACAGCAAATCATAAAACAATATGCAAAATTGGCAGAGGTAAAAAATGACTGAAAAAGAAATGTTTGAAAATCTTACTGAAGAAGTATTTGAAAGACTTAAGGCAGCAGCAGAACAAGGAGATGCAAAATATGCTCTGGCTCAAAATACTTTAGGAGTTTGCTATTATACAGGCCACTTCGTGGCTCAGAGTTATGCGGAAGCCGTAGAATGGTTTAGAAAAGCAGCGGAGCAAGGAAATGCTAATGCTCAAGATAATTTAAACAAATTGAAAAGTGAGGTAAAAAATGACTAGAGAAAAATTTAAAATAATTAGAGAAATGCAGAAGAAGTGGGGAGATGAGGGAGCGGAAGCATTAGCAGAAGCTCTTAGGACTAAGCCTACTCTGACATGGATTGATTTAAGGAATGATAAAATAGGAGCTGCGGGGGCTAAAGCTATAGCTGATGCTATTAGGACTAACTCTACTCTGACGGAGATTGATTTAGGTTATAATCAAATAGGAGACGCAGGGGCTAAAATTATTGCTGATGCTCTTAGGACTAACTCTACTCTGACGTGGATTAATTTAGGTTATAATCAAATAGGAGCTGCGGGGGCTAAAGATATTGCTGATGCTCTTAGGACTAACTCTACTCTGACGACGATTGATTTAGAAAGGAATCAAATAGGAGATGTGGGGGCTAAAGCTATAGCTGATGCTCTTATGACTAACTCTACTCTGACGGGGATTGATTTAAGTAGGAATCAAATAGGAGATGCATCAGCTATAGCTATAGCTGAAGCTCTTAGGACTAACTCTACTCTGAAGTGGATTAATTTAAATTATAATAAGATAGAAGATGCAGGGGCTAAAATTATTGCTGATGCTCTTAGGACTAAGCCTACTCTGACGACGATTGATTTAAATTGGAATCAAATAGGAGACGCAGGGGCTAAAGCTATAGCTGATGCTCTTAGCACTAAGCCTATTCTGACGAGGATTGATTTAAGTAACAATGAAATTAAAAATTAATAAAGGTAAAAAATGTTAAATAGAGTAATGCTTATTGGCTTTGTAGGTAAAAAGCCAGAAATAAGAAAAACGCAGAAAGGAGATGAAATAGTGCATTTTTCTCTTGCGACTTTTGAAACATGGAATAATAAACAAACTGGTGAAAAGCAGCGCAAAACAGAGTGGCACGCAATAACAGTTTTTAATAAAACATTAATTGAATTAGCAAAAAAATATATTGATAAAGGGAACAAGATTTATATTGAGGGGACTTTGCAAAGTCGCACTTGGTTAGATAAAGAGGAGAAACAACGCAAAGTTTTTGAGATTGTTTTGCAAGGTTTCCAGAGTAAAATTGTTTTATTAAATAATGAGGATAATCAAAAAGAGGAGTTGTTTAATAGTGATGATAAAATCTTTGATTAGTCACGCTTTGTATGAAAGCGAAAGTAATAAATAAATTAATCTTTTTAGTTGACTTCTTGAATCAAAAAGTTTATAAATATGTTTATATTAACACAAGTAAGGTAAAAAATGACTAAAATTACATTAAAAGAATTAGAATATATATACAACAATAATGATGATATTTATTTTTATAAAGATTTTGAGAATATATATAGTAGTGTTTTCAAATATATACAAGACGGCAAAGTTTTAATTGAAGATGCGGATTATGTTTGGTGGTTTGCAAAAAACGTTTTCAAATATATACAAGACGGCAAAGAAACTTTAATACAAGACGGAAAGATATTAATTAAAAATGTTGATGATATTAAATGGTATTCAGAAGATTTTTTTAGCTATGACAAACACGGAAAAGAAACTTTTATACAAGACGGCAAAGTTTTAATTGAAGATGCGGATTATGTGTGGTTGTACGCAAAAGATGTTTTTGAATATAAAAAAGACGGCAAAGAAACGTTAATCCAAGATGACAAAATTTTAGTTGAAGATGCTCACTATGTTGAATGGTACGAGAAAGATGTTTTTAAATATGCAAAAGACGGCAAAGAAACTTTAGTTGAAGACGATAAAGTATTAATTGAAAATGTAAAATATATTTATTGGCATAGAAAAGGGATTTTTGAATATGAAAATGACAACGGATATACATTAGTTGAAAACGGCGAAATTTTAGTTGAAAATGTTGATAAGATTGAATGGTATGAGGAAGCTACTTTTAAATATGAAAAAAACGACAAAGAAACTTTTATACAAGACGGAAAAGTTTTAATTGAAGATGCGGATTATGTTAAATGGTACGAGAAAAATGTTTTTAAATATGAAAAAGACGGGAAAGAATATAAGATAGATAATGAGGCAAAAATGACTGATAAAGAAGAATTTGAGATAATTAAGAAAAAAGCGGAGCAAGGAAATGCTGCTGCTCAATTTATGTCTGGATATTTATATTATAAGGGCAAAAAAGTGCCTAAGGATTATAAGAAAGCAGTAAAATGGTACAGATTAGCGGCGGAGCAAGGACATATTGCTGCTCAAGTTATGTTAGCAATTTGCTATTATCTAGGTCGAGGAGTAAAACCAGATTATGAAGAAGCCATGCAATGGTATAGAATAGCAGGGGGTCAGGATCGTAGTTTGGCTGACCAATATTGTAGAGAAGAATTTGAAGAGATATTTGAAGAAATTAAGGCAGCAGCGAAGCAAGGAAACGCTGAGGCTCAACATATTTTAGGATGTTGTGGTGTCATAGGAGGGGAAGCTTTAAGACATATTAGATTTGATTATTTAACATTATAAAAAATAAGGTAAAAAATGACTGATAAAGAAAAATGGATTAGAATTGAAGATGATAAAGAAGTAACAGATGAAATGTTGGAAGCTCAAACGGTAGCAAAAAGAATGTTTAGAATTAACTTTAAAGTAATAGAAGATAAAATGAATAAAAAAATATTAGAACAATTAAAAAATAACGATTCAAAACTAAAAACTCTTAATTTATGTAATAAAAAAATAGAAATTTCTCAAATTTTTGAAATAGCAAAAGCATTACAAGATAATGATAGTTTAAAAGAGCTTGATTTAAGTTATAATAAAATAGGAGATGAAGGAGCGGAAGCCTTAGCCGAAGCTCTAAAAATTAATAAGGGATTAAATACACTTATATTAGAATTTAATATTATAGGAGATGCAGGGGCAAAATCTTTAGCAGAAGCACTTAAAACAAATGATACTTTAAAAAGCATTAAATTATGCACAAACCACATAGGAGATGAGGGAGCGGAAGCCTTAGCTGAAGCGTTAAAAATTAATAAGGGATTAAATGAATTTTATTTAAATGATGTGCGCATTTCACATTGTGTAAAGAAAAAATTATTTAATGTATTAGAAGTAAATAAAAATTTAGATAAATTTATTATCAATTGTGATGTTAAAAAGTTAGTAAAAGACCTTTATATAAAAGAAAAAATTTTGATTATCAAAAACAGCCGTTATATCATTGATAAACTTGTGGGGTTTGGTTGGGCAGTAGATGAAAAGTTTCGCATATATTTTCAAGTAAATAATGACAGATTTTTTTTCCCTCATGATATTTATTACTTCCGTGATTCGAGAGATTCACAAATGTATTTTGATTTTATAGTTAAAGAACTAGAAACAATAATTAATCAATCTAAACAATTAAATTCTGGGCAAATATCATTTGGAAAAGTAATAGTTGGTTAGGATTTATTAAAATAAAAGATGAATAAAGTGATGAGTAGATATAATGAAGATGTGATTAAAAAAATAGAAAGCCAAATAACTTACATAAAAAGCAGAATATTATATAACGGCAACAGAACTATAATAAATAAATTTTTCAATCGCCTTTGGAATAAGAGATTAAGAAAATGGGAATCTTTTCTTGAGAGAATTGTTAATGGTAAATATTAATCACGCTTTAAAAATGAGGTAAAAAATGAGTAAAATAATAATTATATTAGCGTTTTTATGGTTACTAAAATTTTATGCAGATAATATTAATGGCAAGGTAAAATATAAAGAAACAATTAATAGAGTTTTATGTCATGCTATATTTAATATAGTCTTATTAATTGTAATTAGTACACTTATATATTTTTATTTATCATGGATCAATTATGCGTGGCAAGATTATAGCACCTATTCAACTGGAGAAAGAGTTGTGCTGTCTTGGTTTCTTTTCGTTTTTTCTCTACCTTGTGCAGTTTTTGGCAATATGTTTTTATATAATTATTTTATAAATAAACAAAATAAAAGCAAGAAGTAGAAAAAATTATTAATCACGCTTTTTATAAAAGCGAAACTAATATCTAACAAAGATTTTCTCTTTTTTTTCAACAAAAAACGTCAATTTACAATAGTTTATAAAAAAATATCAAGAAATATAAAATATTTTAAACTTTTTAGTTTACAATTAGTTATGCTTTATATATAATATGGATACAAACCATAACTAATAAAAAACAGGTAAATCATGACTAAACTTACATTAGAACAATTAGAATATATACAAGATAATAACGAAGATAATATTCATCATTATGAAGATTATGACGACGAATACTCTAGTGCTTTCAGATATAAAAAAAATGATAAATGGACATTGATCCAGTCAACAGATGAAGAAGAGGGCGGAGAAATTTTAGTTGAAGATGCTCACTATGTCGAATGGTACGAGAAAAACGTTTTTATATATCTAGCAAACGGAGGATGGACATTAATTGAAGACAATGAAGTTTTAATCGAAAATGTAAAACATATTCTTTGGTATAGAAAAGGGATTTTTGAATATGAAAATGACAACGGATATACATTAATTGAAAACGGCGAAGTATTAATTGAAAATGTTGATAAAACCGAATGGTATGAGGAATCTACTTTTAAATATATAAAAGACAGCAAAGAAACTTTAGTCCAATATGGAAAGATTTTAGTTGAAGATGCGGAAGAGGCCGATTGGCATAGGCCAAATGTTTATGAATATAAAAAAAATGGAGAATGGGAATATATTAACAACTAATAAAAAACAGGTAAATCATGACTAAAAAAATATTAGAACAATTAAGAAATAACGATCCAAAATTAAAAACTCTTACTGTTAAATCATATTCATATGATAAACTAGATCAAAAAGCATTAGCAGAAGCATTAAAAATTAATACTACATTGACTTCTCTTAATTTAAATGATTTAAGCGCAAATAAAATAAAAGATGAAGGAGCGGTAGCATTAGCAGAAGCTCTAAAAATTAATACTACCTTAAAAGATATTAATTTAGGTAATAACCGAATAGAAGATGAAGGAGCAAAAGCTCTAGCAGGAGCATTAAAAATTAATACTACCTTAAAAAGTATCAATTTAGCTAATAACTTAATAGAAGATGAAGGAGTAAAAGACTTGGCAGAAGCATTAAAAATTAATAAAAATTTAAATTTTCTTGTCTTATACGATAATTATATAACAGATAAGGGAGCAAAAGCGATCGCAAACGCATTAAAAATTAATAATACTATAACAGAACTTTTTTTACACACTACTGCGACCCACCGTAGTTTAAGAAATGAAATAACAGATAAAGGGGCAGAAGCATTAGCGGAAGCTCTAAAAATTAATACTAGTTTAGAAACTCTTACTTTACAAAATAACTTTATAACAGGCAAAGGAGCTGAAAAAATAGCAGAGGTGTTAAAAATCAATAATAATTTAAAATGTCTTTATTTGGGGGGGTATGAAATAAAAGATGAAGGAGCAGAAGCAATAGCAAATATGTTAAAATTTAATAATAGTTTAATTAAACTTAGCTTGCGTGGCAGTAGAATAAAAGACAAAGGGGCGGCGGCACTAGCCGCAGCACTAATAGGCAATACTAATTTGGAATACCTTGATTTGTCGGAAAATTACATAAAAGATGAAGGAGCTGCGCTATTAGAATTTATGCTAAAAGTTAATAATACATTAGCTTGGCTTGATTTATCTTTCAATTCAACAGAGATTGAAGGAAAAACAATAATAAGAGAAGATAAAATTAGTAAGAAGCTGAGAAGCTTCATGAATAAATGAATAAATGAGGTAAATCATGAATAAAATAAATGAGGTAAAAAATGACTAGAGAAATATTTGAAATAATTAAGGAAGAAGCAAAGCAAGGAGATGCTGAGGCTCAATATAGTTTAGGGTTTTACTATTATCATGGCCAAGGAGTAGCTCAGGATCATAAGGAAGCCGTAAAATGGTACGCAAAAGCAGCGGAGCAAGGACATGTTAATGCTCAATATAATTTAGGAGATTGCTATTATAATGGTCGAGGAGTAGAGCGGGATTATAAGAAAGCAGTAAAATGGTGGACAGCAGCAGCGGAGCAGGGACATGGGGGATCTCAATATTATTTAGCAGATTGCTATCATGATGGCAAAGGAGTAGAAATGAATTATGACGAATCAAGAAAATTGTTTAGAACAGCAACTCGAGGAGGACATCAAGAAGCATTTGAAATCCGTAAGAAAGATGCTCAGAATGGAGAGGCTTGGCCTCAAAAAACATTAGGATATTGCTATGAGAAAGGCCAAGGAGTAGCTCAGGATCATAAGGAAGCAGTAAAATGGTACAGATTAGCAGCGGAGCAAGGAGATGCGGATGCTCAATATAAATTAGGAAAGTGTTATTATTATGGCATAGGAGTGGCTAAGGATTATGAGAAAGCAGTAAAATGGTACACAGCAGCAGCAGCGGAGCAAGGAGATATTTGGGCTAAAAATATGTTACTTACAATAAAACTTGAGGCAAAACATGACTTTGATTTAGGAGAGTGTTATTATAATGGCGAAAGAGTAGCTCAGGATTATAAGAAAGCAGTAAACTGCTTTAGAAAAGCAGCACAGAAAGGAAATGCTAATGCTCAAAATTATTTGGGAATTTGCTATTATAATGGCCACGGAGTGGCTAAGGATTTAAAGGAAGCCTTGAAATGGTGGACAGCAGCAGCGGAGCAGGGAAATGCTGAGGCTCAAAGTAATTTAGGAGGTTGCTATGAAAGTGGCCAAGGAGTAAAACAAGATTTAGGAGAAGCAATAAAATGGTACAGATTAGCAGCGGAGCAAGGAAATGCTGCTGTTCAATCTTATTTAGGAGGTTGCTATTATTATGGCCACGGAGTAGCTAAGGATTATGAGGAAGCCGTGAAATGGTGGGTAAAAGCAGCGGAGCAAGGATGTGCTGAGGCTCAATATAATTTAAATATCATTAAAAATATTAATTAATACTTACAGGTAAATCATGAATAAAAAACAGGTAAATCATGAATAAAATCGCATGGAATAAAAATAAATCAGTAGGCCAAAAAAAACCCTTTACGCCTCGTCAATTAGAAATTTTACGAGAAATTCTTTTAAATAAAGAAAAATGGATGGAATTAACATTATTAAACGTTGCCATTGATACCATGTTACGCTATAGTGATGTAACTAATTTACTAGTGCAAGATGTGGTTGATTGGCAAGGAAAAATAAAAGATGAAATAAATTTGAAGCAGCAAAAAACTAAAAGCTCGCATATAGTTTTTTTATCGGCAAAAAGTAAAAAAGCTCTTGAAAAATGGTTAAAAGTTAGCAAAAAATTAGAGAATAACTTTCTTTTTTCTGGCAATACAAAAATAGGAGAGCAACGGACAGAAAAATTATCTAGAACTTCTTACGCAAAAATTATAAAACAATGGGCTCAATATTTACATTTAGACCCAGAAGATTATTCAAGTCATTCATTAAGGCGCACAGGCTCAACATTCATGTATAAACAAGGGGTTAGCATTGAAATCATAAGGAGATTATTAGGTCAGAAATCTATAGAGTCTACTAGATCTTATTTAGGTATTGAGAATCAAGAAGCCTTTGAGATTAGAAAAAAATTTTTAATTTAAAAAATATTGATATGTTAAAAAAAATTGCAATTGCTGAAAAGATAATTTTAAAAATTATTCAAAATAATAGTTTGTTTTTTAACGCAAAACTTTTTAGAAATAACGTGGGCATGTTTAATGTTATTGAAAAAAACAAAAGACGAGTTGTAAAAACTGGCTTATGCAAAGGCAGTTCTGATTTAATAGGATATACCACTAAAGTAATTACTCAAGAAATGGTTGGTAATCCTATTGCAATTTTTACAGCGGTTGAGGTTAAAAAATCAGATTGGAAGAAAGAAAAGAAATTTAATGAACATGAGGAAATGCAAAAAAACTTTCTAGAAAATATTATTAATGATGGGGGTTTGGCAGGTTTTGCAACGGATATTGAAGATTTTAAAAAGATAATTATTTTTAATAAAAACAATGATAAAAAACAATGATTTTGAACAAGATTTAATAAGTATTATTAAAAATAATAATCCTATTGTTTTTGATAAATATAAAAAGATATATGAATTATATAATTCTGATAAAAAACTTTTTAATGATTATTTTGATTTAACAACTACAGATGAATATTTAAAAATATTACTAGTAACATTTTTAGAAATAAGTTTTTTACAAATGAATAAAAAAGGAAAAACATTTTGCATTAATACAGTTTTTAAAAATAATAATGAAGATATTAACCAGAATAATATTCTAGATTTAGATAAAGAGATAAAAGAAATTGAAGAATATATGAAAAATAATAAAAATATTAATCCTTTTTTTATTTAGAAGCCGCAAGGTTTAAATCCATCTGAAATGGTAGGAATTTCATTCTCATAATTTAAAGCAATACTGTATAAAACTTTATTATTTTTTACATAATAATTTTCTGTATTTTGTACATATCCTCCGTAAGAATTAGTTGCTTTATAAGTAACACATACGCCCCAAGCAGGAACGAAGGGCTTTACAAAGACAGAAAGTCCAGTATTTAATAAAATAGTTTTTTTAGGTTCGCTAATTTGTTTTATTACAACTGAATCAGGATTTTTAGCAATAGAAATGACAAAATCTCTTACAAGTTTTTTTACATTTTTAGGGCTTCCATATTCAGAATCTTTATAATTTCCTACTTTTAAGCTAGGAGCTGCACAAGCGGCTAGATTAAATAATAATAAAGCTATAAATATTTTTTTCATAAATTACCTTCTAATTTGAAATAATCTAGCAATAAAAAAACCAAACATTACTGGTACCCCTTTATTTACTAAAAAATTAATAACTGTTTTTAAATCATAATATCTTATTTGAGGAGTTGAACCCGCATAATAAATATGTATTGTTATTAGAACTAACAATATTAGAAATCCTAAAGAAGTATATAAAGACCAAGTTTTAAGCATTTATTAAATATTACCTTTTTTTATACTTTTTCATAAGTTGATTCAAATATATCAGGCTTGCAAGGATAGAACTCTCCTTTAACTCCCTTAATGATATAATCACCTTCTGATATTAAGTGGTCGCCCTCTAAAGTCTTGATAAAAAATTTTTCTTTGTCAGAATTATATTCTACATTATTTTTATTTTCGTAGAATGGTATAAATCCTTTTAATTGTTTAACTGCTTTTTCTATTTCATCTTTTTTAGATTGAGCTATTCTTAATTGTTCTCTTTGTGAGGGTTCTTCACCAACAGCACCGGTTACAGGTGGACCGTTAACTCCGTTTTGCACCACCACTGCCCCGCTACAAGGTCCCAATCCAACCACACCCATGCCCATCACGCTTCCGCCTGCGAAGGCGACTTCGAGGGCTTTGCCTAAACTTCCGCGAGCAGCTTGGGTTGTCCGTACGTTGGCTTTCGTTGCGACTCGCATGCCAATGAATCCGGCCAGCGCTGAACAAAAAGCACCTAAAACAAATGACAGCGAGATTAATGGTGAGGACAAGTCTCCTTGTTGACTTCCCGCAAAACCAAGCAGTGCGGCGACGGCGAGCACGAAGACAAACAAAATGCTGTATTCAGCCTTCAGAAAGGACATCGCACCATCGGTGATGTTGTCCGCAATTCGGGCCATTCGCTCGGTCCCCACGTCTTGGGTGCTAACCCATCGAGATTTCCATAGCGTGAACAACAGCCCCAAAACTCCCAAAGCCGGCACAATATAAGTGATGAGTTGGAATTTACTGCGACTCTTCACGCCACTGGGCGGCTGGGATTCACTGACGCTCGAAGAACCGATGTCAGTCGCAGGGGATACTGAGCTTAAAGTACCAGTGGGTTCCGTCGAATGGACTGAGTCGATGAAAATCACGCTCGAAACCGAAAAAACCAAGAAAATAAGCACGGGAATGGTACTCCAGCGGAGTATTTTTGACATTCTAAATCGCCTTTATGGTGTAGTTAGGGGGGAATTATTTGGGCTTAACACGTTTAGCCCTATTAAACTTGGAAGACGTGATCTCGAAAAGTCCTCTAACGCAAATAAAAGACAAGAAGTTTCGATAAACTCGGACTAATCATTACGACTGGAATTATTGATATTGCCCCCATTCTTCGCCAAAGATAGAAGCCACCTAAATTACTGCCTCGCGAGGCAACTTTGAACGTTCAAGTTTGGCAGAATTTGCTCGCCTCAAAATCTCGAATTTGTGAATGTAGGGAAGGCCGCGAGTGAGTTCTGCCATGTGGATGCGTGACTTCTGATACCGAGGTTTGCAAAGCCGGTGAAAAAAGTTTGAAAAGTGGTCGACGGAACGCTCTTAGGCTCGATTACTTGTTCACCCACAGAGCAAAATCCCCTAGAATCCACGGAACTAAGTTCATGACACTGCGAACTGTGTTTGTGGTCTGTCACTCGGCTGTTTTTACCTGGGGCTTTTATGTTCCCCAATTTGTTATGGGAGCCTGCAATGCGAGCTAATATTTGGATCTCTGTCCCACGCGTTTTCTTTGTTCTGATCGTCCTGCCCGTCCTTTCGGTGTTGCTGTTAAGTGGCACAAGTGCTGCTCAGGAAACGGATGGAAGTGCTGAACTTGAGCAGGCTTTTCAGCAGAAAATTGACGCCACGTCTTCGCGTGACTTGGATAAAGTCGTCAAGCTCTGTGAAGCCGCAATCAAAAAAGGGTTGGACGAAGGTATTATTGACATCAGGCTTGACGTCGTCGCCGTCGATTGACCACAGATGATTGAAGAGCGCTCCATAGGTCCATGGGCCTGACTGCTTAAGCCCGACAAACGTTGGTCCGGCAGCCCACTGGTCTCCCC
>WLWF01000527.1_pt1 | contig 36358 bp, 55 predicted proteins | sample 6718331 | NCBI WGS metagenome assembly WLWF01 (sample SAMN12718692, study PRJNA515312) | sponge metagenome | isolation source: marine sponge | host: Mycale hentscheli | place: New Zealand: South Island, Marlborough, Capsize Point | collected 2003-05-01 | reverse complement strand
TGACATATTGCTTTGCCGTATCGAGGATGTCTGCTCTTGTATACTTGGTCATTTTTTTTCCTTTCTTTGATAGTTTGTCTAGATCCCATTTAGCCATTAGGCTTCTCCTTTAATTTAATGGTGGAGCAAAATAGGCAAAACGTGGTCTACCTCTCACTCCCTGATTTTGATCTCTGCATTCTATTCCCTTATCAGTCTGGAGTGCATCAAGAACATCAGCACGTTTGCGTCTATCCATATTTGCAAATGCTGAGACACCTCGTGAGAGCTCACGCTCTGTCATACCACCCAGACCAGACTTCTCGATACGAGCATAGACTGCCTTGCACGTTGCCTCGAATGGACCTTCCGACATATTGGCACGAAACATCTCAATCGTTTGTTTGGCATAGTGATCGACATAATCGATTGACCACTGCATGGCATCTGAGCCGATTGCCTCCTGACCCATTGATCTGGCAATAATCAGAGACAGTCGCATGGCAACTTCTCGACTACGATTGTACATGGGCTCCAATCCAGATCCAGTCTCCTTCTTTATTGCTGCCACTAACTTCTCTTCATAACCTCTCAGGAGTTTCTTGGCTTCTGGAGTAAAGAGAACCTCTATGGGATGCGGTGGTAAATCATGGATATTGCCACCATCGAGGTCACCAACCTTTGCGTGTGCGTGTTCCTTTGACCACTTGGAGAGCCGATCAGTAATTGATGAACTTCGTTTTTCTTGAGACATCTGGATGCCAATTTCTGACTTCACAATAATGAATCGATTGAGAAGACCACTGGCAACATCACCACCTGAGATAGCTTGCATGAACTCTGAAGGAGTAGACATACCGACTAGGGTTAGAGATGGACGTTTGACCACCTTCTCTAGCTTCTCAGCTTCAGCCGACTTCATAGTATTGGTAGCGTAACCTTGCTGTCTCAGGACACCATCTTGCCGACCAAAACACTCCATCAGGGCAGTTAGGGCATCAGCCTTGTGTTGCATACCTTTAGCTGCAGCTGCCTTGAGTTGGCGCCCAAGTTCATCGATTACACTGACATGGGTTGGCTTTTTGGTGAGTGTCGATAGGACACCTGCACCTGATGTATATCCTGCTGGTCCTATTAACTCTTCGAGGTCAGCCTCTTCGAGTAGATCCTCAAGAACAGACTTTGTGTGTTCCTTGCCTGACCCAGTCTCACCTATGTTTAAAAAGTACAGACTGGTGAAGTTTCTCTGGTCAGTCACCCACCTTCGACCCATCACTACAGATCCAAATGCCAACGCTGCCTGAACACTGAACTGTGGCTGTGGTTTGATAGCAGTTGTGGCGTAATAATTCACGACATCTTGAAGGACACCAGGAACACTGAGTAGATGTTCAGGTACAGTATCTAGTGGGTCATCAGAAGTTTTAGATGGCTTGGATAGAATGCTATTGGCAACTTTTGCTCCATGCTCGATAGCCTCACGATCATAATCATAGTCAGGCTCCTGAGTGACATTAAGCATTTGGGCAGCTTCCTTGACTGCCTTACTTGTGTTGCCCATGTGCTCGAATTGTAACCAGAGCTCGAAACAATCGAAAGAGTGATTGCCAAATGGATCACTGGCGTGGTGTGAGAATGCTCGACCATCTTCAAACAACTTAACCCCAGCGAGTTTGGACGTTGAGTTTGGAGACAGATATCTGTTCTTGAATGTCTGCTTATATCCATACTCGATCAAAAGAGTGTGCATATCATGAGCCTCGTTGAAAGCATCGATAACTGAGGTGCTATCACCTTTAGGTCTTTGCTTGCGAGGTGGTTGGAAGTCAGGTTCTTTTTTCCAAGGACAGACCTCCATCATCTGTGGACGTATCTTATCCCACTCTCTCCAAAGTGTCAGGAGTTGTGGAGGGAGCTCTGGCAATCCATCAAAGATAGATCGACCTGCCCATGAGTATGGACGGTTTGTATCTGGGTGAATGCTTGGTGGGAGGACATCTTGAACTGCCCCAGCTCTGAGCTCGAACACGACTTCAGTCTTTCGTGGATCTTCTTTGGTAGGCCACGATATCTTATGTGTGATCAAATCAGGTGGAGCCTTGAAGATCAGCTTGCCACGATTTTCTCTGCCAATAATTTGTGGAGCTGACTGCATGAGTTCTGAGAAGTCGATGCCAAGAGATTCAAAAATCAGTTGAGTATTTTCGACACTGTCTATGTCAATTGCACAAGTACCAGACGCACCATGTAGTAGACCCACATTATGATTTGGGTTCTCTTCATAGTAGAGCCTCGCTTGCTCTGGATCACTTAAAGCTCTCTCAGGTTTCTGCCAACCAAACTTAGTTGGACCTTTCGTTCCTGGTGGTATGGAAACTAAGAACCACCCCAGCTTTGAGCAGTAGTCTTCAACTGGGAAGTTCATTCTTGCTCCCTCAGATATTCACTCAGTTTCTTCCATGTGGTCAGGCTAATTTGCTCATTGCCTAATTGTACCTGTTTTACAGTTGGGTGAGACAGCCCACACTTGTCTGCAACGACTGTAATTCTACGATCTTGCAGAGCCTCTCGAATTTCTGTGATGGGTATTAATTCAGTCATTTTTCATCCTTTTTTACAAAATGTGCAAAAACATCTTTACATTGTAAAATATTTTTTGTAAAACGATTTTTGTATAGAGAAGTAGAAAAAGAGAAAAAGAAAGGAAATTGCCATGAGCAATATCGATGGATTGGCCTCCCAGTGGCTAGAAATAAAAGCTCAAGAAAAAGACATTATTGCAAAGAGACACGCAATAGAAGAGCAGATCACCACAGCGTTGGAAGTAAAGGGTGAAGGCTCGATCTCCCACAAACTCGAAGCACACAAGGTAACTTTAAATCAGCCTGTGTCTCGCAAAGTTGATGCGATAGTTTGGGACAAAGTTAAAGACAAAATTCCAGAAAATATGCACCCAGTAAAGGTCAGTGTTTCTGCTGATTCGGCAGGGTGTAGATATCTTGCTGACAAAGAGCCAAGGCTCTGGGCAAAGGTAGCCAAGGCTTTTGAATCGAAGCAAGGCAAAATTGGAGTTAAGGTGGAGGCTCTTTGATGGCAAATAAGAAATTATTGAAATCAAAAAAAGCAATGAAAATGGAACTCCAACTTGCTGAAATTGGTTGCATCAAAGTTTTCTTAAAGGATGCAACCAAATTATCCACACATTGGGGTTCTGCTATTAGCGGAATGGAAGAATGGGAGGCTGAAGTTTTAACAAATCTCTCAGCCTTTTTTGAAGAGGCTGAAGAGGAATTATATAATTTTCAGGCTTTTGGTAAAATTTAAATAACTGAAAAAGGAAAAGAAAATGGAAAGAAGTATTGATGAAATTTTAGACGAGGTATTTGCACTCGTATTTGGAAAGGACTGGTAATGGCTATAAATCTTAAAACGCTATCTAAACCAGAAGGTCAGCGACCTATTATTGCTACCCTCTTTGGTGAGGGTGGTATGGGAAAGACTACACTTGCTAGTATGTTTCCCAAGCCAGTTTTTATAAGAACAGAAGACGGTACAGCCTCACTGGTGGGCAATAACGATGTTAGCCTGTTTCCACTCGCCACAAGCAGTCAGGACGTTCTGGACGCTATTGAGGCTCTGGCAACGGAGAACCATGACCATAAGACATTGGTAATCGATTCAATCACTCAGCTCGCCACAATGATCGAGAGTGAGATTGTTGAGGCTGACCCAAAGGCAAAGTCTATCTCTCAAGCAGGAGGTGGCTATGGATCTGGATATGGTCAGGCATCTGAGCGACACGCACAGATTAGGGAGTGGGCTGGATCTCTAGCCTACGAGGTTGGAATGAACATTGTGTTTATTGGTCATGCCGACACAGAGACATTAACTCTGCCTGACATGGACCCCTACAATCGTTACTGTGTGAGAATGCACAAGAAGAGTATTCCGCATTATACTGATAATGTCGATCTGGTTGGACTGATCCGACTGAAGACATTTACCAGAGGTGATGGCGATAAGAAACGTGCCATCTCCACAGGTGAGCGTGAGATCTTGTGTTTTCCACAGGCATCGAGCGTCACTAAGAATCGGTTTAATATTACCGAACCACTGCCATTTACGTTTGATGGCGGTAATCCTTTTCAAAAATTTCTAGCAAAACAGGAGAAGTAGAATGGACTTAAATGGATTTAATGCTCTTGAGATAGAGCCATCAGCAACCTTTCAACCAATGCCAGCAGGGTGGTACAAATGTGTAATCACTGAAGCTGTCGAGGGAATAAATAAGGCAGGTACAGGATCATATCTCAAGTTATCAATCGAAGTGATTGATGGTGATCACACAGGTAGAAATGTCTTTGAGTATTTGAATCTCAAGCATGAAAAAGAAGTAGCCGTACAGATAGCACAGCAAGCACTATCTGCGATCTGTCGAGCTATTGGTGTGAATAGCCCAAAGGACAGTGCAGAGCTGTGTGATAAGCCACTGATGGTCAAGATGGCTGTGACACCTGCAAGCGGTGGCTACGAGGCATCCAACAATGCAAAAGGCTATGAGGCTGTAAGTGATGGAGCGTCAGCTCAAGCTGCTCCGTCTGGTGTGGCATCCAATGGTGCATCATCGACACCACCTTGGAAGAAATAGTTCTGTTGAACGATGGGGTGGCACTGTTCACCCCATTTCTTGAACAGAAGGAGAGTGAAATGAAACGTAAGCAAGTTAAGAAACTTTGGCTGGGTAAGTTTGTCTCTGTCAGAGATTATGAGCTCAAAGATGCAATTCGAGAAGGTGGATTGATAATCGAGCACGATGGAGAGCAAATGAGAATGTCTGTCGAAGACGTAAAGCAGATTACGCCATCAGGAAAATTTCACAAAGCTAAGTTCGCTGGGAACATCCAGAGCTATCAATTGTGTGACATTACATGGAAGCCTAGCAATGATGAGCAGAAGGAAATGTTTTAGATGAACCTTGAGAAGTTCGCCACGCCAGCCACGATTGAGGCAATTTACAAATATTACAAAGACAAACGAAAGAATGATCACAGACCACACTTAGGTGGATCACAGATTGGCAATGAGTGCAGTCGAGCATTGTGGTATCAATTCAGACACGCATGGAGCCCAAGTTTTGATGGTAGGATGCTGAGACTATTTGAGACTGGTGATCGAGAAGAGGATCGAATTGTTTCAAACCTTAGAGGCATTGGAGTGACAGTCTGGGAGAGAGATCCAGAGACTGGCAAGCAAGTCAGGTTCACAGAGTGCGGTGGTCACTTTGCATTAAGCCTCGATGGAGTAGGTCTGGGATTTGCGGAAAGCAAAAAACCACACACATTAGAATTTAAGACAATGAGCGAGAAGAACTTCAAGGCAATGAAGAACTTGGGATGCCAGAAGTCAAAGCCTGTCTACTGGGCTCAGTGCCAAATTGGAATGCATTTAGCTGAACTCGATAGATGTTACTTTTTCTGTGTTAATAAAAATACGGATGAGATCTATGGCGAGAGAATCAAGCTCGACAAGAAGGAAGCCAAGGGACTGGTTGAGAAGGCAAATAAGATTGTGTTTGCCGACACGCCACCTGATCGACTGAGTGAAGATCCTAGCTTCTGGCAATGCAAGTGGTGTAGCTACTGGGCAGTCTGTCATGGGTGTAAGATACCAGAAGTCAGTTGCAGAACGTGTAGCCATGTAACTCCAGAGCAAGATGGCAGTTGGAGCTGTGCCAAGGGCAAGCCAGTTGAGACTTGTAGCGAGCACCTCTTTATTCCTCAGATTATGCCAAAAGATTTGGTGGTTCAGGACGCTAGTGATACGTTTGTGGAATATGAGGATCAAGATTCAGGCGAAGTCATTCGCAATGAAAATAACAGTCAAGAAATTTTTGATGGAAGGATGCGACATGGATAATAAAATAGAAGAAATTTTAGAAGTATTTATCGAGCTATGCCCAGATAAAATGACCAGTAAACAGATGTCGTTTGTAATTATTAACTTACTGATCCATAAAAATTTGGCTCACCACTGGCCTTCGATCCATTCAGATGTCGCTGAAGTTGTGATGATGTATGACAGTGCCAATCGTCAGGATGCCGTGAATGATGCCAATAAATTTCTAGAGGATATCGTAAATGGCTTTTGAGTTAAGAGACTATCAGCGAGAAGCTGTCGATGGACTGTACAATTACTGGGCAAGCAAGGCAGGTGATAATCCTCTGGTTGTGGCTCCCACTGGTTCAGGCAAGACAGCGATACTGGCACAGGTCATTAAGGATGCCATGAGCTACCCTGACACCAGAGTTCTGGTTGTGACGCACGTTAAGGAACTTCTGGAGCAAGGAGCCAGTGGATTGCTAAAGCTCTACCCAGAGGCTGATTTTGGCATCTACAGTGCAGGTCTGAAGCAGAAGGTATTGAACAAGCCAATCACCTTCGCTGGCATCCAGAGCGTCTGGGAGCGAGCATATGACATGGTTCCAGCTCCAGATCTTGTTTTGATCGATGAGGCACACCTACTGCCCAAGAATACTGAGACACGATACAATCGATTTATTGCCGACCTGAAGATATGCAATCCAGACGTTAAGGTGGTTGGATTAACAGCCACACCATATCGACTGGACACTGGGTACTTGCACAAGGGTAAGGGAGCGATCTTTGATGGGATAGCTCACGACATTCCAGTATCGATGCTGATGGATCAGGGATATCTGTCACCAGTGATTAGCAAAGGTGGAATTAAGCAGATCGATCTTTCTGGCGTTGGCAAACGAGGTGGAGAGTTTATCGAGAGTGAATTGGCTACAGCTGCCTCAGATCCAGAACTGGTGGAATCGACAGTTAGGGAAATTGTGACACTGGCAGATAAGAGAAAAAGTTGGTTGGTATTTAGCTCTGGAGTAAATCACGCACACTTGTTGGCTGATGAATTTGAGAAATACTTTGTCGATGTAGGTGTCGTAACTGGATCAGATAGCAGTGCTGTTCGAGAGAAGACGATTGCAGATTTCAAGAGTGGTAAGTTGCAGTGCCTGATTAACGTCAATGTGCTTACGACTGGGTTTGATCATCCTGGTGTCGATTGCGTCTGTCTGGTGAGAGCGACAGCGAGCTGTGGATTGTACATTCAATGTATTGGGAGAGGCACGAGAGTAGCTGAAGGCAAGGAGAATTGTTTAATTTTGGATTACGGTTCAAATGTTGAGCGTCATGGCTTTATTGATCAGGTAAAACCAAAAGATAAAATGAGTGGCGGTGATGGTGAGGCTCCAGTCAAGCAATGTGAGAAGTGTCAGACGATAGTTCACGCAGCTGCCAAGATTTGTCCTGAGTGTGGATTTGAGTTTCCTTCACCATTATTAAATCATGGATCGAGCTCGTATTCTGGAGCCATGCTATCGAGCCAAGTTGTGGCTGAGTGGGTGGATGTCGATGACGTTCTGTATTCGAGGCACAAAAAAGAAGGCAAACCTGATTCGATCAAGGTGACGTATTATTGTGGAATGCTCAGTGTCAGTGAGTGGCTCTGTCCAGATCACGGTGGATATGCTGCCAGTAAGTACAGAGAGAGAAAGTCTCTACTCAATGCCTATGCCGACACAACGACTGAGGCTCTGAATGAGGCACATTTCTGGAGAAAACCAAGCAGAGTGATGGTCAAGCCATCGAGCCACAATCCAAAGTATAAAGAGATTACGAAATTTGATTATACCCAAGTGGAGAAAAAGCATGAGGAAACGCAAGGCGGTTACGCTGATTTCAGCCTCGAAGATATCCCCTTCTGAGCATTCTGAGCAAGTTGGGTTTATCAATTGGTTTCGAGCTAAATATCCACAGGTTTTGATATTCGCAATTCCGAATGGAGAAAAGAGATCGATCAGCGTTGCCAAGCGTCTGAAGATGGAGGGCGTGGTTCGAGGTGTGCCAGATTTATATGTCCCAGCTTGGAATTTATGGATTGAAATGAAGAGAGTTTCTGGAGGGAGACTTTCGACTGATCAGAGGCAAATGATCAGTTATCTTGAAAATATAGGTCATTCGGTTATTGTTGGCAAAGGTGCGACTGACGCATCTAAAAAAGTTTCGGAATTTTATTGTAAAATTTAAGAGGAAAAATTATGGGCAAAAAAATGAAACAAAAGAGGAAACAATGGTCACCTAAAGAAATGCAACTCCTGATGAAATACAGAGCTGAAGGTCTAAACAGTGGTGAGATAGCTAAGTGTATGGGACGATCTCAGAAGGCTGTACAGCATAAGATCTCAGAGATGCGTACTCCAAAACCTGTCCCAGAGACTGTGTTTCCTACTGAAGAAAATTCAAAGCCATTTAGATTTAAGTCTACGTCACTTTCCAAGAAATATATTATTGGAGCTGTAGTCGTTGCAGTAATCGTAACTGTTGTGATTGAGAGGCTCCTATAAATGCACGACAGCGACTTGACAGCGTTTCAAGCCTCTCAGCTCCAGTATCTAAAAACTGAGGTTGATAGAAGGCAGAATGAAGCCAATAGGCGTGATTCGTTTTCGAGTGCAGACAATGCATTATTTCAGGCTCGAAAGGAGTTAAGTGAGTTTTTAAGTAGCCTTCGACTAGCAGGTAAAAAGATATAAGTCTTTAAAAACAAACGATAATAAAAAAGTTTTCTTTCTGCCCTTGCAATCTCTGCGAGGGTGACTATATTAATATTATAGTTAATGAGAAAGGGACTATGAAATGACAACCACGCAAATGCTCACCGCCACATTTAATCGCCTCGCACAGCTTCAGGCAGATAATGATTGTGATTATCCAATCTCTTATTGCGGTAAAAGTTTTGATATTGATAATGTCGGAAAAGTGCATTGTCTTCTTCATACAGCACAAGGTGCAAATACTTTTATGCTTTCTCACTGGAAGCGAAAGTGGAAGCTAAACGGAAAAGTAATTAGTGCAACAAATCTTCAAAAAATTGTCGGAGTTTAATCAATAGGGGAGGGAAACCTCCCCACCCACCCACTGAGAAAGGAATACAAAATGGCAAAATTAGCGGATCAAAGAGTTGTTAAGGAATTAACAGAAAAAGTAATCGCAGAGATGGAGGCTTGTAAATCAGGCGGTAAATCTTGGAAGCCTAATTGGGTTGGATCACTTTCAGGTCTACCTTATAACTTCATCACCAATAATCCTTTGACTGGTGGCAATATGATGATTGCTCTGATGCTTGGCTCAGACAGTCGTTGGACTACTCCTAATGCACTCAAGAAGGCAAAGATTTCTTGGAGAAAAGGATCGAAGACAGTTTGGTTTTTGAAGCCAATCATTATCACTAAGGACAAAGAGACTGGCGAAGATCTCAAGAAGCCACTTGTCTTTTTCAAGCCTTACCCAATGATTAATGGTTCTGACATTATTGGACTAGCAGATCTTGATGAAACCAACACTGAGGTTGCTCACGAGGAGCGTCACAATAAAGTTCAGGCGTTTATCGATAACCTTGGAATTAACTTCAATGAATCTGGTGAGGGACGTTGCTACTACACTCCGTCAAAAGACAGCATTCATATGCCATACAAGAGCAACTTCAATTCTCTTGATGAATACTACTCAGTTCTACTGCACGAGATTGCACACTGGACTGGTCACAAGACACGTTTGGACAGAGCTGAGAAGACAAAAGATCTTTCTGACAATAACTACGCATTCGAGGAATTGGTTGCTGAGTTGTCATCTATGTTTCTGTCAGCTCACTTTGGGATTGATTTTGAGCCTACTGAGCAGAATGCAACATATCTGAACTCATGGCTCAAGGCTCTGAAGGGTGACGATGCATATATCTGGAAAGCATCCAAGTATGCCTCAGAGGTGGTCAACTACCTGATCCAATCTCAAGAGGAAGTTAAGCAAGCTGCATAGCAAAAATGGGGAGGGTAACCTCCCCTAACGCCTTTGAAAAATAACAATAATAAAAAACTTTTCTTTTTGCCCTTGCATTCTGAGTCAAAATGCTTATAATAGAGTTATAGTTATTTTAGAAAGGAACTATGAAATGGTACAATTCGTTATTAAAACACAATCTTTAGAAAACTATGGTGCTCATGCTGATGACGGTAAGTTCTCTTCTGGCAATGCTTATTGGAAATTCAAGGGAGGCACTGATTATATTGTGTCTGATTGTGAACGTCTTCAGGATGCCGTTGCATTTGTGATGGCTAAGTTTTCTGAGAACAATATTGGTTGGAAGGAATTTCCATCTGAGTTCTTAACGATGGATGAGTGGCAATCTCAACTCTCAGAACTCGATGACGATTATCGATTGTTCCTCGAAGAAAATGCCAAAAGAGTATCGCCTCACTAATCACTGGGGAGGGAAACCTCCCCTACCAACCACTGAGAAAGGAATATCAAATGAAACTATATACAAACAATCGTGGAGACTGGGCAGGGACTCAGGCTGACGCTCGCAAGCAGTTTGGCAAGGAACGGAGAACCATCGAGGTTCCAACCGACAAGCCAAACCTGATGGCTTTCCTCAATCAAAACAAAGTTGGGTCTTCTGTGGTTCAGAATACACCAGAGCCTGACGTACAAGCACAACCAGAGATCTTATCTCGCCACGCTACCAGTTGGGTATCTTGGGCTCTTGATAAGCTACGTCATGGCGATAAGAGCGAGGCTGAAGCCATGCTCAGAAAAGGTCTTACCATTCAGTATGCATTAGTGAAGGGAGAGAACTCATGAGGAAATCTTCTTTGGTCAGCTCACGAGTTAAGCGTAATCTAAAAGGCAGTCGCTCCATTGCGACTGTCGATAAGAACCTCATCAAGAAGATGGTTCGCAAGTGTATCCGTCTACTCCATAAGAAAGAGTATGAGCTAGACTTGCCCAAAGACGCTACGGATAATGCATTGTATCGCCTGTCAATCGTGGACAAGAATGTGAATGGGGCAACCTATGCAAGTTGGAATATTATTCAAATCAACTTGTCTTACTGGCAACACTGCAAAGGCTATCCTCACTATGAGCGTGAGTATGCGTCTTACGATTCAGACCCCACCATTGGAGGAGTGACTGTAAACAGCCTTGAGGAAGCCTTGTGGGTAACTGTGGCACATGAAGTGTCCCACCATATCCAATTCCGTTACTGTCCAAGAATAAAAAGATTTAAACACACTTATAGCAAACCTCATGGAGACTGCTTCAAGGCAATATATCGGTATCTAAGAAGAGACTTGGTTAATCCAATTTTGAAGGGAGAGGCATAATGGAAAAAGGTCAGGATAACTTACGCATTGCCCTCAGAGACAATCTCAATATGAACTTCTACAAGGTGAATGGGAATGGAGGCATTCCCAACCTTCACTATATTGGAGAGGGAAACTTCCCTTCTGGGTGGATGGAAATCATTCACCTTGATGACTGGGGCAAGAGAGTTAGCTCTGGGCTCCGTCTAGAGCAAGCTCAGTGGATACATGACTATATCGAGCGTGGTGGTAGTGCTTGGATTGTTATACGCATACAAAAGGCTCTGTGTCTCTTCTGGGGTGGATCTGTCTTTGACATACGAGACAGACCAAACCCCAAGAAGTTTATGGATCTCGCCACATGGAAAAAGAATGGTAACCTATCGAAGCATGACTGGAAGGAGGTAGAGGATATAATCCTCAATGCAAATTCCTAGTTACTTTCTTTCTCGTAAGAGACAGATGCCTTGTTTGCCTTCGCTGACATCATATTGAACCCCATGAAGCTCGCAACAACGGCAGACGCACTTAGCACGTATACGGAAGCTACCTCAGTAATGAGGGTAGCTGCTTTATCAAAGCCTAGCACTGAGGCAAGTAAGATAATAAACGGATAGACCAACATACCAATGCAACACCAGACAACTAGCATTCGCTCTGTATTTCTTTTTAAATCTTGGTCAGCTATCTCCAGTCGTTTATCTTCTAATTTTAATTTGTCCCACTCATCTACACAAATAGATCCATTTGAATCGAGGTCAGCCTTTTTGAACTCTTTTGTCATTTTTTTCTTTCCTTATTCTTTTAGCAAAGCCTTCCGCTATTCTTCTATCATAGGTTTGAATTACTAACTTACCTTTTTCATCATACAGTACCCAATATTTTTTTCTTTGAACTAAATACAATTACCACTTACCTTCACCCTTCCCAATATAGTAAATCACAGCAACCATTATTCCTATAGCTACTGCAATTATTAAAACTGCTAGTGTTATATCTATTATTTTTTGTTTAAGTTCTTCCTTGGCATAAACTGCTTCTCTCTGAGCCTTACGTTGCTCTGCCTCAATTTTTACAATTTCATCCCAAGCAGATGGTCCGTAATTCCAACTAATAAAAGCTCGAAGCTCTTCACGCATTTCTTTTAGCTTTTGTTTTTTTGTCCATATGTCCAGAGCGTCACTTTGAGTATCTGTAAACATTTTATACATGGGAGGCTTTTTGGCTTTGTTCTCTAGAAAATCTAGATCAGCGACAGCCTTAGACCATTGCGATAAAGTAGAACCCATTGAGGTTATATCTTTTCCAACAGATATACCTTTCTTCAGGATTCCGAATGCTGCACTAGCTGCAGAGAAGGCTGTGATAGGATCAATCATTTGCTTACATCCACTTTTAAACAAGCCACTGCTATTCCATTATGAGTTATCATAACTTTAGCTCTGTCTTTTACTTGTTCACATACAGCTTGGCTTTGGTAAGAACCTAGTTGAAAGTAATCAACTGGCTTACCTGATATAAGTTGGAGCCAAACTAGAATCCACAAATCATTTTAACTTCATCGAGGCTGCGTTGCCATGATCTTTTCTCGTGTCGATGCATCAATAGAGTCTAGTATGCCTAAGACTGCTGGAGATGTCTCTAGATCGTCCTCCTCAACTACTGGCTCTCTTGCCACTGTCTGACCAACTCTTGATGCGTCAGCAGGAATAAGAACATCAACGTCAACTCTTTTATTTGTAAATGGCACTCGACCACCGATACTTAATAGAGGCTTGTTGGATCTTATCGTATATTGGCTGATTGCATTTAAAGCATCATTCATACTGGCACTTCTACTCATTTGAGATGCAGCACCTTCAGCACCAGTAACTGCTGCGACAACAGGAACTTTAGCGACACTGCTTAGAATACCTGCCATACGTCCTGCACTTAGAAGTGAGTAGCTTGTACCTGATGCATTTAACATCAGACTTGGGTCAGCCCACATAGTTGGAATAACATTCTTTCGGAAGTCTGCTATTCTTGCAATTTCATCTGGGGTGAACAATTCATCAATAAGATTTTTGTTTTTTAGGAATACATCTTTATAGTTATTGACGATATTAGCTCTGGTTACACCAGATCTCCCAGTACCAGAAAATGCTTTTTCAATCACTCCATCTTTTATTAAATTAATAACTTCATCATACTTTTCTGGAGGTAGATTAGCTTTGTAATTTTTTAGAACTTTTGTCATTTCTTTTGAAGGATTAAACTTACTATGTCCAAATAGAGCATTAACAAAAGACTTAGGATCGTAATCTGGATTTGTTATCATTTTAAGAATGTTATTAGCTGCGTTGTCATCTTTTTTCGCAGCTTTACCAGTCAAGCCAATATATTTTCTGTAAGCCTCTTTGGATGCAAAGAGAGTATCGATCAGTTCTTTGTTGCCAGTTATAAAGCCTTGCTCAATACCATTAAATACTGAGTCATCAATTACTGACTTTATTTGACCAAATGCTTTTTTTTCAGTTTCTGTGCCAGCATCTCTCATCAACCTGTTTATGGTTTTTTGATAGCCAGCAATAAGTTTAAATGGAGAACCTTTAAATCTAGGATTTGCACTCATTTTTTGAAGTTTTTGGAGATATTTAATTTCTCTTGCTAACTGTGGAAAATCTGCAAGCTCTCGTGCTGACAACTGAAGATCTGCAATTGTTTGAAGTGCTCTCGTTGTTGTCTCATTCATGCCTTGTGGAGTTACAACTGGTTGATCTACAGCCTCTCTGACTTTTTTGTATCCAGAGGTAGCTGTGCCTTTTAGCTTATCTGCTTCTCCTGTGACAATGTTTTGCACACCTGTCGCTGATTCATAAGGCACTAAGTCAGAGTCGAGAGATCCAACTCTACCAGATCCAAGTTGATCTCGAAGCATGGTAGCCTCTTGACGAATTTGATCAAGTTGATTTGCATCAAACTCACGAATAGTAGGTCCACCACCACCTTCAAGTTTAGATCCCCTAAGAATGTCTTCCTTAGTTATTTGCTCAGATGCCTGAGATTGCTTTATGGCACTTGCATTTGGATCATAAGCTGGAGATGTTCGTTGTCCTTGGGTGAGTGGAAACCTAGACTTATTTATGATTTCAGGAGTAATTCTAGGAAACAAATTCTTAACAGCAGGTGGAGTTACTGCCTTTACACCTCCAACAACTGCTCTCTTTGTTATTTTAGCTGCTGGCGGTAATACAACATCAGCTCCGACACCAATAGCTGTCGATAGTGCAATGTCATCCCTAATGCTTGTGGGAGTAACTTCACCAGATTCTTTTTTAGCCTCTGTAACCTCTGGAGCCAATTGTCCTTCTAAAGCCTTGCTTCCAGCTTCTGTCGCTGAATAACCACCAAGACCTCTACGGAGGACACTCATAATTGTCTTACCTGCATTAGCAAATTTTGTTGCAGGAAAGAATTTAATAATTTCACCAAGAGCTGTGCCTAGATCTTGGCTAGAGGCTCCTGGTTTATTTACATAGTATGGCTTCTCGTTCCACATAATCATTGGTAAACCAAACTTATCTACAAAGGCTCCACCCCATCGTGGATCATCTTTAAAAGATTCTTCCATAATTTCTGTTTTAGCAAAGTCATCTCTTGCTGCCATAATTTTTAAGTTTGGGACAAGACCCTCCCAGAAGTCTGGAGCTTGGTCTACCATTTGACTTGCTTCTAATACATCTGGAAACTCGATGTCCTGACCTTCACCAGTTATGGCATCACTAATGGCTTTAGGTGCAGCAGCTATTCTTTCTAGAAATGAGCGTTCTGCATTTTCTAGTTCTAAACCTTCTTCTGTCTTTGTTGTCGATGTACTTACTGTTGCAGCTCCATCTGGTAATTGAAAACCCATTATGAACCCCATCCTTTAATTACATATGAATCATTAACCTCAAACAAATCATTATTTATAATTACTGTTCCATCTTCCAAACTGTCATACCAACTTTGAAAGGCTGCTTGAGCATTTGGTCCTTCTCTATCCCCATCATATTTTGCAAATATTCCTGAATCTTGACGTTTTAATTCGTTATTTACAGCAGTTAAATCTGAATAATCATTAGAGGTTAAAAGCTCTCTTTCTCTTCTATTAAGCTCAATTGCGTTTTCAGCCATCTTTTTAAAGGCATACAGAGATATGTAGTTTGCCTCTGGAGTGTTGCCGATAAACAGTGCAGCTTTTTGATAAGCTCTAAATTCCATATCTGAAGTTGAACCAGAACCAACAGGACGCATTTTTGGAGCCATAAAATTTGATGTCGATTGGAGAGTTAGCAAGTTTGTTATTTCTGGGTCATTTATTCCAAACATTTGATTAAAAACTTGTTTGTAAGGCAACATTTTTTCAGCAAGCAGTCCCGTAGTAACTTCCCCAGTTTTTAATAAGGCTAAAGCCTCATTCACTCTTGGTATAACTTCTATGGCTTGGACGTTGTATGTATCGGCTGACTTAGCAAGCAGAGGTAGACGTTTTTCAGTATACGTTGTGAAATACGGACGCACTGGTGAATCAGTTGGAGATAATTGAAAATTGACTAATTTTTCTCCTTGGTAAATTGGAAACAATTCTAAGAAAACACCATTTCTAATAACTGATTTGCCAATTTGATCGTCATTTACTGCCGTTAAATCTTCAACAATTCTATTAAAATTAGCATTATCTTCAGGAAGACCTTGGTCTATAACAAATTTCTTTGCATCTTCAGCAGACATATACTCAGCCAATGTACCTTGACCAAGAGATTTAGTTGTAATTTTTGTTGCTGCTGATTTTTTAGGAACTAAAAGACCTGCGTTATTTACAGATTCGACTTCAGACGCTGTTAACAAAGCATTTCCATTAGTATCTACATTAACTTTTCTATCAAGAAGAGTTTCTACTGCTAAAATATTTTCTGATAATGGCTGTGTTTCAACATCTAAAATTCCAAAAGTGGAAAGTTTATTGTCACTCTCACCTGCAATATAAGTAGCTTTAGCAACTGCTGCATCATATTCATCTTGAGTTATTATTCCTGCTTTTAAGTCTTCAGCTAACTTTCCTAAAGGTGATGAAGCGCCAGAACTGCCACCTGCAATATTAGTGGCTTTAGCAAATGCTGCATCAAACTGTTCTTGAGTTATTCTACCTGCTTTAAGGTCTGCGTTTAATTTAGCAATAGCAGACATAGATGATGCACTTGATGGTGGTTTCAGAGCTTGAGCTAGTGTTACAGCCGTTTTAGGCGTAGAGGCTTTTATCTTATCATTGAACTCATTTACTTCTTCTAGGTATGCTACTGGACTTGCAAATGCCTGTGCAGCAGAACCAAAGACTGTAGCTCCTGGTTGGGACGCTGCAGCAGTCATTCCTGTGAAGTATTTCATGGCTGCAAGATAAGGATCAAACTCTTTAAGTTCAGGAGTTAGTTGTTCAGCTAAAGCAAGAGCCTGTTTAGCACGAGTTTCATTCCCTGCCAAAGCTGTAAGAGCACCAATAAATTTGCTTGGATCGTTTCCTGCAGCTCCATACTTTATCGCCATACCTAAACTCCTACTTATCTATTTCTAGATGCCAAATACCCAGCACCCAGAGTACCACCTGCACCAATAACCTGTCCAAATATGCTTGGAGCTTGAGCAGTTGATGACCCCATATTATATCCGAAAGTCTTTTGCTGATATGGGACACCTTGTAATGCACCTAATGCAAAATTTAATCTTTCAAATGCTTTGTTCTCTTGTGATAATTCTTCTTCTCTTGCCAAATCGAGTGCAGCTTGATCGAGCCTTCTTCGAGCCTCGCCACTAGAAATTAAACCTTGAGCTGCTGCTTGCTGTAGGCTCTGGGTTAGTGGTGCGAGATTTTGGAAGGCTGACATTTGCTGAATGCGTGAAGCCTCATCAGCCTCAAAGCCTGATCTTAATGTATCTTCAGCAGCAAACCTAGAAGACCTGTCAGCATCGTACTGACCTCTTCGCATACTCTCTGTGTCAAATCTAGAGGCTCTATCAGATTCATATTGACCACGCATAAGATCCTCTGCGTTAAATCTAGCAGTTCGATCTGTGTCAAATCTATTTGCTGCAAATCCTAGACCTTCAGCTGCAGCTCTCGCTCGTAAGTCAGCTGCACCCATAGCACCTTCTGCCCCAAGCATAGCCTCTGAAATGCCCAAACGAGATCCACCAAAAGCACCTGATCGAGCAGCGTTAGAGCGAGCTGCTACTTGGTTTCTTAGAGTTTGCCTCTCTAGCTCTCTGACAGATGCGTCTTGTGCTCCCTGATAAATATCTAAGAAAGGTTGTGCTTGCTCTAAGCTAAAATCACCACCAAGCAATTCATCTCTTGTTGCACCCTGATAACTTCCTTGCAATTCCTCATTGGTCATTCCAGAATATGGGTCACCTAGAAGTTCAGAGCGTGTGGCTGAATCGAAACCTTGACCTAAAGTATCTGCAACTCCAGAGGCTTTATCTAAAAATGGCTGAAAAGATCCAGCACCATCTCTTATAATTTGTGCAGCGAGTTGTTCATCTTCTGTCAGTAAGTTGCCTTCAGGACCATAACTTGCCAACTTATCAATAGTTGAGGCTTGTTGAGGAGAACTTGCTAAACCAACAGCTTGATCAAAGAGAGCCCTACCACCTGCACTTACCCATGCAGGGAGGTCAGTTGTTGAGAATGTTTCACCATATTCAGGAAGCTCAATTGTTGATTGATTACAAAAAGTACCACCCATTTAATTCACCTCCGTATATAAAGATCCAGCCTTTACAAAACCAAGTCTATCAAAGAACTTATCTTTTCTTTCAATATCTCCAGAATAATAATGTCCTAACTTGACTTTCATCTTAATCTCTTTTCCAATTTTAATAAAGCACTTTACCAATTTAACCGCTGCACGAGAATTTCGCTTGTCTGGAGAGACATAAAACCAAATGTCACTGAGGTGCTTTTGCTCTGACCACCAGTCAGAATTTGTCATACCACCAAGTGACCCAATAATCTTTCCTTCAACTTCCGCAACAATAACTATGCCTTTTTCCATTGCTGATTTTATCACATCCAATACCTTTCTCTCGCTCAGTGGCGAGGCAGGTACTTCGATCCGATTATACATATCAATCAGCATTTTATGTATCTCTGAGACATCTTCTGGCACAGCTCTCCGTATTATCATTACATACCACCAAGGGCTCCCATTTGATCTTCAGGTGCAGCCTGTTGAGGTGCTTGAGCCATTTGAGATATGATTTCTTGCAATTCAGGAAGCAACTTGACCAAAACTCTAGCAACGTCTGGAGTTATAGCCTTATCAAGCATTCTAAGCTCTTCTCGTTCCATGTTAGCTATACGAGCGACAAGAACTGCACCAATCTCCTCAGAGGGTTGCATAAGCCTTGCTCGTGCCTCTTGTGGCATTTGCCTCACAGGGTTTTGCATATTTGCACCATTCATCTCTGGCATTGGTGGTCTTTCACCCATTTCATCCATATTCATTTCTTCAGCCATAATTATATCTCCTTCTGTTTATAAAGAACTGACCAGTCTGTTACTTTGCAGAAAGAACCTACAACCCAACAAGTTGGCTCTAGAATTTTTCTGTACACTTTGCCCAGATAGTCAGGTTTATCTCTTTCACCGTATATATAAGCAATTTCATTAGCTCGATGTCCTGCAACGTGCTTCCAGAACTTGACGAACTTACCTTTACGCATTTGCTTCACCATCCACACAGCCCACACATGATATCCATTGACATGGGTTGGAGTTAAATAATCTCTGGTAAAGCGATAGTCTAGAATTACTTCTTTTCTTGTGAGCAATCCCTGACGCATAAGTTCATTACAGATTACTCTGCCACCAATAATACTACCTAAAGCACCACCGATAAATCCACCAATTGGTCCACCTATTGCCGTTCCAAGCATTTTACCAATAGCACCAGCTCCTGCTGATTTAGCAGCCTTTACTGGATCTTGACCTAAAAGAAGTTGAACACCAAAATTGGCAACCGCACCACCTGCTGCACTTCTAAAGTTTTGAGCACCAGCTCCTGATTCACCAAACGGATTTAAATTATCAAAAAAATCTCCATCACCTAAAACACCACCGCCAGATAAGTCTCTACCAACAACTCCTCCAGCTTTTGTTATAGCCTCTTCACTACCTAAAACATCAATTGCATCAGACGTAGCTAATTCACCAGTTTGAGTCAGTTTCCCTAAAGCACCTGCATCTTCTGGAGATATATTTAATTTACTTATATCTCCAAGTCGAGTAGTGCCTTCTGCAATTTTTAAACCACTTGTAGTAAACGGAAGACCTTCATAAACTGTTCCATCAGTGGCAAGACTAGACCCAATACCTTCAGCAACTTGACCAATCACAGGTGCAATTTCTGCTTTTATTATGTCCATAGGATCTTCCAACCCAGAACTAGCACCACCTGCTGCCTCGTAGTCAGCCTTTGCTTGTGCTAACAATGCTCGATCTTCAGCACTTGTGTCAGTATAAGTTCTCTCTCCAGTCTTAATGGTTTCTAGCCACTGGTAAGATGGCATAACTGTTGTAACACCATCAAGAGTTGTCGTTCTTCCATAAATGTCTTGGAGTTTTCTACCACCTAAGTTTGGGGTATTTCTACGGAGACTATATAGGTCATACTTAAATGTCTGCGGATCATCAGTTCCATCATCAATTGGATCTGCACCTATTTGGGGATGTCCTGCTATGTGTGCCATTGTTGTCTCCTTTAACTTACTTCTAACAAACTAGCCACAACGTGGAGCCTATTTGCAGTAGCTGCTGTTACTTTTAAAATCTCGTTTTCTTGCACCACCAGAGGTGCTGTTAATAATTCAATAGTGGCATTTGCAGCCACTGCCTTAACTTTAAATAAACTAAATGTAGCTGGACTAGATTCAGCATCCGTAATCGTTACAGTTATTGTGTCTGCATTTCCACTATCTTCTGAAACCAAAATAGATTTAACCAATCCAGAAGCTGCGTTGGGACAAGTATAGAGCACAGTGGCATCTGTGGTTGTTAGGTCTACTTTTTTATTTTTATAATTATTTGCCATTTATGCCATAAACCACGCTGTAGCTTCTGCCTGTTCAACAACATTATTCAACGCAGAGTCAGCTGCGAAGTAAGTCATTTGCTTGTCAAGCTCAAGCGTATTGGTCAAGCGAGCCATATAGCCTTGCTCGTATTCTTTAGGTGGGCTTGGTAGCCTTAAATGACCTCCTACGCCACTCATCTCAATCCATCCTCTCGTGCATTAACTCTAAAAGTTCCCAAGCTCCATTCATCCAGAGTGCCAGAACTCTGCAACTTCACACTCATTTGCCGACCTTTAGCTCTCGTACTAACTTTTGCTGTCGAACTGGTTATGGTAAATGGACCTTTTACAACCTCAGTTGCGTTTGGATATTTGCGTGTATTTATAAACATAGACAGAGATGTATCTGATGTCATTGTTACGTCAGGTATAACTTTATCAACTAAATACAAATTCTCACCAGTGTTTGGTATTTCGCTTGGTGAGCTTTCTATAAAAGATGTCATCGCAGACCCATTGTCACTTGTACCTGTCTCGTGATTGTAGAGATATCCATCAGGATCAAAGGCAAATGGAACTGTCCTAGCACCAAACGAATCTTGCCAAGTTGATCGATCCATTGTTCCGATTGACCAGGCTGCTTCAGCATAATTGTATGTAACATAGCTATCGTTTTCAGGATTAGTGGCTGAAGAGTTAGCATCTGACACATACCACCAAGTCACTTCCTTAAAGGCTTTATTGTGTCCCACTACGACCTTGTCGATGTATCGTTTTTGCATACGATCAAAAACGTAATACTGAACAGGAGAGGGAAGTTCTTTTACAATACCATCATAGGCAAAGAAGTTTCTCTTACCCATCCAGAAGACATTACCATCAATAGCTATCATTGTATTAAGCCCTGCTGCCCCACAATCAGTGGCTAGGAGCCTGAATGAAAACGTAAATGGTGGACCGATAAAGGTCATGCCATACACAGCTGCGTCCGTAGAGATAAGTGTCTCTTCCCTTGCATTGACCATAGCTATAATTTTAGTGCCAACTTCTAGTCTTTGGTCACCTGCTGTGTTTGTTGAGGTAGGTCCAAAGTCAGTAAAGTCTTCCTGATCAGACCAACGAATAAGCATCTGATCAACATCTCCACCTCCAGCATATTCTTGAGTTCCACCAGCAATAAAATGTCTGTCAGGAAATGAGATAGTTGTCACAAGGGTGCTACTAGGGACACTTAATGCCCCAGAGAGAGATGAAACCAAGACAGCTCTATTGTTAACAGTTCCAGATGTATCCCAGTAATAGCAAGCACCACCTCTGACAGTTGCTATTAAATCTTCACCCCAGAGATTTAAGTTCCAAGATGAGTTCGTTAGATTAATGTCTGACTCTGCTTCTGATCTAGGCGTTCCCCAAGTGCCACTACTCCAACCACCAACGCCCCAACCCAATGCTGGGTCTGAGCTCTGAGTTCCTAGTCCAGCATCTATGCCTATAAGATAAGCAAGGCCAACTGCATTTCCACCACCTGCGGAGACTGTTGAAGTTGCTGCAGTTGGCGAGGTTATTGTGTATGTGTTCGTTGTTATAGCTGTTATTTGATAGCCAGCTTTCCTATTAAGGTTTTCGGCAGTTATCCCACCTGTCGCTGCAGCTCCTGTTATTGCAACGAAGTCTCCGACTTTTGCCCCATGAGAAGCATCTGTTATTGTAATAGTTGTGCTTCCGTCTGTTGTGGCAATAGGAGCAATTAATATCTGAGTAACAACAGCTCCACTGTCGTGAGTTGCAGCAGAGGTGCTGTTCGTGCCTCTTGTACAGCCAGTAAGTTGGTTCGAGCTTTTACCTGTGTAAGTTATAATCTCAGAATCTATTTTTATTGTTCCAGCAGTTTTAAAGCCTGTTCCGCTTACAAGATCAATTTCAGTCTCACTGGTGTCTAAAGCCTCAGCGGTTGTTGTTGCGTCATTAGACTTATCACGCAAAGGTGTAATATCATAAAGCGACTGGTCTTGTATGATGTAAAGGTGATTATGTGTGCCGACAGCTATTCTATCTTCGCCATCAGCTATAGCTCGCCAATTAACCATCTTACGAGCAATGCCAGTAATAGTTGTCTCTGTGGCTGTTATTGTTCCATCAGCATCAACTAAATTTATTTGATCTTTTTCCCAACCACCAATTTTAGTCGGATAGCCATTACGAAACCTTACAAGATCTCCATCAATCCAGAATGGTCCATTCTTATTAGCAGAATACTCTGTGATATCTTTAACAATACCTGCTTTGAATTGTAAAAGTTGTAATGTCATTTAACCTTTGACCCATTCATATATTTTTTTTGTCTCTTTAATTCGATGATCTAAACCTGTGTAACCGCCATTTATTTTTTTTGTCAGCTTTCTGATTACACTATCACTAACACCTTCATCACAAATTTTCCACAAATTGTTTTTTTTGAAGAACCAAATGGCTGTGTCCATTGCGTATTCTTTTTCCAAGAGCGTTGGGTCATCCATTACTTCAGGCAATCGCATATCTGAGGCAAATGACCTGACGTTGAAAAATCCAGTTAATTGCAAAAATCCACGGCCTATCCATTTGTGGCCTTCGCCCTCTTTATTACCCATACGTCCAGAGTAAACTTTATCAGCTAATGCCTTTGGATTTTTGGCATACGGCTCTGCACTTTCTTTCGTTGGAAAGCGACTAGGCCAGACACGCATCATAGCTTCGACAGAATAATTTAAGTTTTCTTTTGTTACTTTAAACGAGCCACTCTCATGCACAACTTGACCTAACAGGTGGGCTCCACGCTCTGGAGAGAGTTCATAGTGCTTAACAATAGCACGAGCTGTATTAGGACCAAACGATCCATCTGGAGAACACCCACATTTTGATTGAAGTGATTTTAGTGCGTCACTCATTTATTTAACCTTTAAAGAAAGCGTCTACTTCAGCTAATAGATCTGCTTTGGATTTGCGTCTATCGAGCTCTATATTGTATTCTCTCATTAGAGCTTCTAACTCTATTTTTTTCATTGTTTTGTAATCTGGCACGATTGTAGTTTCTTCTGTCACTGTAACAGTAACAACTTCTTCAACCACAGGCTCGACAACAACAGCCTCAACTTCAGTGCCATTAATTCTTGCAAGAGCTTGTGCCTCTGTCATTGAAGGCGTTGGCAAAGACATACCACCTTTGACATATCGAAGATTATAAAGTTTATCTCCGTTTTCATTTTGCCCAACGTGAAACATTTCAATATCACTCATTTTGTTAATCCTTTCGTTTTTTCATATGAACGCAATCCACCAATTCCTAAAAGCCCTCCCAAAGTCGTGAGGAGTGTAGACATATCAAACTCTGGCAATTCAGGAATATCTGAACCAAAAACAGTTAAAATAAAAACAATCAGAGGTTGGAGTACAAAGTGATATGCAAACGCCACTCCACATACCCATCCAACAAATGGCCTCCAACCGCCCTTAAAAAGTGATCCAGAAGCTGCTTCAGCTTTATTGATTTCCAACTGACTTAATAGAGCTTGCTGGGCGTGGTTATCGGACATGGTTGCTATTTCATGAGCTAACTTTGCTTTTTGATCTTTATCTTCAATAACTTTATCAAGAATACCAGTTACTGGACCTATCAGAGAACTAATTAAACTCATTGTTTCACCCTCTTAGATCTTAATTCCTCAAGATCTTTTTTCTTGGTTCCTCCGTCATACTCCCAAGCATAACCTCTATAAACCATTTCTTCATTTATGTTGGTTTTGCCACAAATAACCCAACCAAGCATACGTCCATATTTACCATCTTTTTCTGTTTTGACTTTTAAACCAGAACCAAAACCATCTTTTAGCCTTCGCTCAAGAAAAGTTTTAGCCTCTAAGCCAAACTTCTTTTCTTCCAGATCTCTAGTTCTGCTTTCTGGTGTATCAATACCAGCAAGTCTAACTCGTTCTTTTTTTGTGAGATCAAAACCAAGGTCAATAATGATATCTATGGTATCGCCATCTACGACCTTAACAACTTCTTTGATGGCGTATTCATACATTTACATTCTCCAGAGCATACTCGCCAGCAAAACGATTATCGTGCCAGCACCACCAATTAGAATAGCCTCTATCCTTTTTATTCTAAGGATTGTTTCTTTCCAGCGTTCTTCTAATTGAACTTCTACAACGGTCAACCTACGACTCAGCTCCTCTAGCTTCATGATGCTTCTTTAGTATCCTTTTCGATAGTTTCTTCAGCAACCTGTTTAAAAGACTCTAGAAGTTCTTTTTGAAAGCTATCTGCTGCTCGTTGAACTTGATCTAAATCAGCTCGCAACTTACTAGCTTTAACAGACAGATCTTTTAGCTGTGCTATTAGATATTTTTGTTGATTATTAAGATCAGCTTCAGCATAGCCTTTGCCATCAATATTTAATACGTTTTCATCAGTCATGTTGTTATCCTTTTTTTATTCAGCAGCCCAAGGCATACCTGTGGAGGTAGCTTGAGAAGCTATCTTATTAGTAATGTTAGACGTTATAAGAGCTTCATTAGATGCACCTACACCGTCAGCCTTACACCAAGCCAATACGTCTGCCTCAGTTAAGTCTTTGTATGCCTTAAAATCTGATGCTGTGTGGTCAGGTGTAGTTTGTACTCCATCAGAGTCTGTATGCAAGTATGACCCTGACCTGCTGTGACCTACTTTATTGTCAGCATCTGCGCCAGAGCAAGACCAATCAACTTTATATACTGCACCTGTTGCAGTGATTTTGTGCATATCTTTAACAGACCATGTGAATGTAATTGCCATGTCTTATCCTTCCAGTGTTGCTACTCTTGCAGTGAGTGCTTCAATTAGTGTGTTCTGTTCTTGTATTGCTTTGACTAAGATTGGTATAAACTTGCTGTACTTTAATCCATACTGTGTTTCATCTTGTGTAAGAGATACAACTAAATTTGTTTTGTCAGAGATTTTATATCCTGCTGCTTTTTCTAATGCCTCTATGTCTTGAGCTTTAAAACCAACATCTAATTGATCTTTTTTATGAGTGCCATCTGGGTTTTGATCTGTTACTTTGTAATTATCTGCTGTAGAATCTCCATAGTCAGATCTTTGATCCCACTTAAACGTATAAGGTTTCATACTTTTAACAAAGTCTAAACCTAAGTCTAAAGCATTAAAATCTGTTTTATCTCGTTCATCAGAAGTTACAGTCCAATCTATTTTAATATATGCGTTAGCACTACTATTATCTCCAATAACTATAGAGTTATCACCATCAGTGTGATTGCCTCCTGGAGCACTTGCTCGTCCTGCATTGTTGCCCAAAAGTACATTATTTTCACCTGAAGTCACTGAATATCCTGCAGCACGTCCGATAAAAGTATTTCTATTTCCAGTAACAACAGCACCACCACCTGCTTGTTCACCGACCATAACGCAATCACCACATTCAGTAGCACTTACACCTGCTAAGTGACCGATCATTACGTTATCAGTACCAGACGTAAGGCCATTTGCTGCATCGTGTCCCACCGCCGTATTTTGATCCCCTGTCAAGCTACCACCTAAAGCACCAGAGCCAACACCAGTGTTATCTCCAGAAGTGGCTGAGTCTCCAGCAAAAGCACCAATAAAAGTATTATTACTTACAGTCGTGGCAGTAAGGCCCGCATTAGTGCCGACATAGGTATTTAAAGTAGCAGATCCTTGAATATTCAATCCTGCACTTTCTCCTATTATGACGTTATTATTACCTGTCAATGGAGTTGCACCGACACCTTGCCCTGCTTGGCTACCTATAAATACTGAATTTGTGGCAGTTGTAGCAAATTTACCTGCATCATGGCCTATAAAAACAACGTCATCTGCTCCTTGACTATTAAGTCCTGCGGAATTACCAACAGCCGTACACCGACTTGCGTTAGTAAGATTTTCAAGTGCATTTGCTCCCACCGCAGTGTTGCCATCTCCACCATTTTGATCTTCTAGTGCTTGAAACCCAATAGCCGTATTGCTTCCATTAGTATCTTCATTTTCTAACGCTTTGTAGCCCACGGCTGTGTTGTTATCCCCCGTACTTATAGCCGTTCCTGCTTCATCGCCTATACAGACGTTGTATTGAGCACCAGATACTATTGAGTTACCTGCGTTTACACCAAAACGAACATTAGATGTACCTGCTGTTGGGGTGGATAAAGAACCGTCTGTAGATATTTTAAAGCGTTCAACAGCAGCACTTTCGCTTGTACCTGAACTCCCTCCAGGAGCAGTAAAAAACTTTATGCTAGAACCACCAGTTCCACCACCAGCCCCACCTTTAAGTTGCAAGTCAGTTCCAGGTTGGTTTGTAGAACCTGATCCACTTGAGCCTTGAATAATGCCAGTTGAGTTACCACCAGCAGCGCCCATTAAAAGCAATCCATTGCTATCAAGCGTCATGCGAGCGGTATTATCGGTAGAAAACACCATGTCAGCATCTTCACGTTGCTCTAAATTAGCTGTTCCATTTGTGGCAATGCCAATTTGAAAACCGTCACCATCTGAACTACTGCCAGTAGTTGAGTTTGTTATTTGAAGTTTAACACTTTCACTGCCGCCATTGAGATGGACGAGACGTTTTGGATCGTTTGTCCCGATTCCAACTAGTCCAGCGCTGGATATGCGAAGACGCTCAGTATTTCCATTAGTAGCAAATGCTAAGTTAGCTTGCGCCCTAATACCAAGATCAGCAGCAGCACCACCTGATATAAGTTCTTCAGAACTACCCAAATAACCATTAGTTGCACCATTTGCACCTAGTTTATATTCAGTATAACCACCAGTGGAATTTCCACTTTTAATAACTAAAGGTGAGTTAGTTGCTGATTGTATTGTTGTAATCGTATTATTATCAATACTAATTGCTGGTGTAGTTCCTACTGTAGAACCGTGACCTATTATTAAATCATCGGCAGAATCATCAAGACCTATGTAAAAGTCTTGAGCATTACCATCAAATACAATTTTAATATCTTCTGCGCCTGCGTCACCTATTGTTAGTGTTGGGGTTGTTCCAGCTAGTGTAATATTTGCATTAGCAGTAATTAAACCTGAAACAGCAAGAGTGCCACCAACAGTCATGTCATCCGTAACAGTCAGATCGTCTTGAACCTTGAGGTCAACAACAGATAAAGAAGCAAAAGCGTCAGTAACAGCAGCTCCTGATCCTGCACCATCTAAATAAACAGCTTTAACATCTCCAGCAGGAATTGTTACATTAGCACCAGAACCTTGGCTTATAATAATATTTTGAGAACCAGAGGTTGCATTCTCAATATAATAAAATTTATTAACAGTGTTTGGTCCAATGGTTATTGTACAAGCTGAGTCGAGTGTGCCTGTGTATTTAACATACATTGCCCTGACAGGGTCTGTAGAGCCATCAGCAATCGTTGAGGCGTGTGTATCAGCGTTTGTGGTTATGGCTTCTGTGCCAAAGCCTAGAGCCTCTCCGATTAATTCCAAGTTCGTGTTAGTGACAGTTCCCCATGTGCCTGAGTTGTCACCAGTTCCCATCTCACTGAGTCTGAGGTCATTTACATAGGTTATTGCCATATCAGTCGATCCTTACTATTGCATTGCTCGCTGTAGCAGCAGGGAAGACAATCTTAAAAGTTCCTCCTGCGACCGTGAAATCACCACCAAAGTCTATAACTGCAATTGCACCTCTAGCATTCGATGAAGCATCACCTAGCGTTTTGTTATAAATTAAAGCACCTCGTGCCGTAAAAGTTGCTGATGTCCACTCTGGGTCAGCTGCATCGAAAACACCACTTGTACTGTTTTCAGTAACAGCCTTGCTCGCAAGAGCATTACCTGCAGTGGTGTATCCGTTTCCGTTAGCAACTTCACCAGATGTTACATATCCATCTGTTGCTGCACCTAGACTTGCTGAACTTGTGTACAGTGCAATATAGATGTCATCTGAGTCTAGGTGGTGATCACCTAACAAAACATCCTTTTTAAACAATGTACACATTGCCTGTGATATAGCCATTTATAAACCTCCGTTATATTCTGCTGCGTAATCTCTTTGCATCTCTTGGACAAACAATTGTGCAGCTTCATCAAATTGTGCTTTATATAGTTTTAGCGTTTCTCCAGCTTTAAGGAAAGCAGAAGTTTCATAAAGTGCTGCTGCCAATAAAACGGCAGGAGCATTTGTATCTATCCAAGTGTTTGCGTTACTTGAACTAAGCCCAGTTTCAGGGGCAATGAAGTCAACTTGATATGCAAGAGTTGCACTTGGCGTAGGAGCAACCGTAATAACTGTTCCTGAAGTTCCTGCATTTTTAGTTGAATACATTATTGGCGTTCCACTTGTTGAAGAATTAGGCCAATAATCTCTTAAATAAGAATCTAGTCTATGATTTAAATAATTAACATTGCTACTGCTATCCGTAACTGAAACTTGCCTTATCATTCTTGCTGATGCGACAGTGTAGTCAAAAGTTCCAATAACCAAGTTGGCTGTCGTGATTTTTCTAAAGCAAGGCAAGTTAGCCAATCTCTGAAAGACCATTTCTTCAGCTTGGGCAATTATTGTGTCAATAGACGCAGTTAATTCTGTCGAATCATCTTCCATAAAGTTTTGTATGTTAGCGACTAAAGTTGTGTAACTCATTTAATTACCCCAAGTTCCAGAACCGTAAGTTCCAGATCCCCATTCTTGATCGACTACGATAGAACCAGACTGAACAGTTCCAGTTCCACCTGTTCCTGCGACACCTGTTGGTTGGACAGGAACAGAAACACCGACACTGCCAACAGCACCTGTTCCTGCAACACCTGTTTCATTTATTGAAAGATTAAGAGCTTCAACTCCAACATTACCAGAGCCTCCACCACCAGAAACACCTGTTACTTCTATGACTGGGAGTTCGTCACCAACAGCACCTGTTCCAGCAGATCCTGTCACTGGTCCGTATTCAGCTGCATAAGAAACAGTTCCAGTACCACCTGTTCCACCAACACCTGTTGCTGCTGGGTAAGCCTCGAAATCTATTCTGTCTATTGATCCTGTAAAGCCATGACCAGGACACCCAATAGGAGGTCTTTCTTGTACTGGGATAAAAGGATCAAACGTATGGGCAAGGTAAATTACAACGTCTTCTTGGCTCTGCCCAGTGGATCTAGGTTGGAAGAGTTGCTGTGCATCAATAACATTCTTGGCAGGAGTGAGCTGTGGATGTTTTGGCTCCCACTCATCAGGGGCAACACGCAAGCCATCCCAAGTAGTCTTTAATTGAGTATAGCGTACTCTCTGACCACCTCTGTCACTTATCGCATATGATTTTTTGCCTCGTGCGTATTTTGCCATGTTATGCCAAATTCAATGCTGTTGGTTGTATTCGTAAACTCACACCATCGTTGTCTGATGATGCAGCGAAACTGAAAGATCTCTCGTACAATTCATTTAGTAGTTGAAATCGATCAGGAGCGTATTTTAAAGATAACTTCGCAGCGAGCCCTGCTGATATGCAGTCACTCCACCGATATGGAACATCTGTATCTTGATTTGCCAATGTAACATCATCAAGTTGATTTACTGCCCAGTAAACCATGCTGTATGTGCTTGTGTTAGGTACATTCCAAAAGTAAATAACTGGAGTGTATTGCTTATCGAGCATATACTGGCTTGGCTTACCTGCTGTAGTCTTGTTTGGTATTTGATTATAATCAGCGATTGATACTCTATTTATTGTCTGATCGTTTGTGCCTTCTCTTATAACAGCATCAATAATATCAATTGTTCCTGCTGGTAGTGTATAAGACGCTGTGCCATTGACAAGGGTAAGAGTTCTCTGGGTAACAGCCCAATAATTAATTCCTCTGTTAGCCCACTCGCTAAACAATAAATTTAGACTTCTTCGTGCGGAAACAGCTTGATCACCTGTGCGAGTTTGCGGATCTATTCCGCAACGCTCATAGGCTTCAGTTACTACTTCCTCAACGTCTGGTCTAAATGCTACTGTCCCTGAGAGTGCCATTAATACTTCTTAATCCCTCTGATAATAACTTGATATGCATCTCCTGCTGCACCTGCCCCAGTGGTTGTAAATTTAACATCACCAGTTCCATTTGTGCCATATCCAGAGCTTGTGGGAAGACCACCAAATTTTTCAAAATTTTGATACCCTTGCTGATCTTCAGCTAAATGCAACATAATAATATTTGTGTCAGCAGCTGCTAATACTTCAACTGTCATGCCGTGTAGTACCCACCAACATTCTGCAATTCTTATTCCTGTGCAAGTTTTTCCATCTGCATCTTTAGTTAATGCAGAGACATCAATCTTGGAAACTGCACTTTCATCGCCACCATCAACATATTGATATTGGAAAGCAAAAATAACTTCACGAGAACTTTCGGAAATTTTCGTTGTTGTTGTAAGATCTGCCAAATTAACCTCCTAAAATAGTGGGTGAGAAATTAATCTCACCCAAATTAAATTATGCAATCTGCACATACTCAATGATGAACGTAAACGAACCTGCTGTTGTCGCATCAACTGTGTTGGTGATGTTGCAATAGATGGTTCTTTCGGTGTCTGTGTATTGAACAGAAGCTGGAGCTGTCGTTCCACTTTGTGTCTGCACAACAAGAGTTGTCAATGTTACATTGTGAGCAACAACTGTTGTACCACCATCTAAGATCTCATCTGTTACAGCAGCAACAATTTGTGCTCCAGAAGACGATGTCCCAACTTCGTAACCAATATCACCTGTTCCAATAACAGGAGCTGTGTCACAAAATATTTTAATGTTTGTAATAATTGTGTTTGCTGGTTGAGTGAACTCACCGATTGTTGGGCTGTCACCAGCAGTTGTGTTTACTGTAACGCCTGTGGCAAAGCCAACGTGCTTAACATATTTGTTTGTTACAATTCCTGTTGAAGCTGTGTTTGCTACAGTTGTAAAAGCACCAGTTGTTGCATTTTTAGAAACAACTTGAAAACCACCCTCTGAACGGACTGGTCCTGTGAATGTAGTATTACCCATGTTAATCTCCTGTCTGGGATAAGTCAGCTTTCGCTGTCAGGATTAAAATTTGAGGGAGAGCTAATGCCCTCCCCCAGTATTATTTATGCAGCACCTTCTGTGCCAAATATACCACGCCAGTCAGTAACACCAAACGAGTAGCGTTCACGCACTTTGTAGCGAACATTACCAGTCTCGAAGTCACCTTCCATGCCTTTTTTCATAGGCGAGCGTTGGAACATTTTCAGTCCATCTGGAACATCTGTCTGCACGAAGAATGCGTCAGAGTCTGACAATCTTCGCATGATGTGATAGCCTTTTGGTAGATATCCACCTGACTTGATGGCGTTGATATCATTATCAGCAGTTCCAGTGCGGAGCTGTGATTCCAACAGACGCTCTGCAACAAAGGTATAGGCAGTTGGAATAATCAACTGTGTACCTTGTGCTGCAATCCGTAGTCCACGATCATCTTTCATATCCGCAATCTGGATAAGAATAGATTCAAGTGAAGTTTCAGATAAATCAGCAGCAGTTGCTAACACGTTAGACTGATTACCAGCAGTAGTTGGGTGAGATGCACTTAAAAGTACAACACCGTCACCACCTGTGAAACCAGCAGTCTGTGCGTTGTTCAAAACATTCGCAGCTTTGATTTCCTTAGTGGAAGCCATTGAGCGAGCGAGAGCTTTGGTATAGCGAGAAGCGATTGAGCCATACTGACCATCTTCTTCAGCTTCCTCAGTAAGTGAGAATGCCAAAGCAACCGTTTCGTGCTGATAGCGAGCTGTCCATTGCTGACTTCCGCTATCATAGCTAATTGCTGCACCTTCATCTTTTGTTGGTGCAGATCCAAAACCTTGAAGAAGAAGATCTTCTTCGTATGCTTTGCTTGAAGTATTCGCTTCAAAAACAGCGGAATACTCTGGTGGGTAGCTGTCGTATTCAAGACCGAAAAGAGTATTCAGTCCTGGCTCCAGCATTGAGGCAAATTGCGCTCTATTCATAGCCATGTCCTAGTCCTCCTTTATATACCAGCGACATTCGTGCCAAGAATATGCTCATTAATAAGCACCTCCATGACAGCGTTTGTGCCGAATGCGTTGTCTGGACTTTCCCATAGACCAATGATTTTGCAAGTAGCGATACCTGCTGCCATTGTTCCACTTATTTCAAATCCAGATTGTCCAGTTACAGTTGAACCTGCCCCAGCAACAACATCAGCACAATTACCGATATTAGTCTGAGCAGGAGCTCCTGCACTTTGAACTTTAAACACAGTATATGGGTCATCATATACATATGCCACGATGTCTGTAGCAGTAGTGCCTGAAGGCCAATACTCACTATAAACGTATGAACCATCTGATGCGGTATAAGAAACCCCAGCAAAGACACCAATGTTATTGGTTTCTGTTGCAGTGTGCGGAGTAAGCAAACCAGTGTTAATCAGAATTACCAAGTCACCTGTAAAGATGTTCTCAGCAAGACCACTAGCAATAGTGTACTTATTCGTGCGAGGTGCATTACCACTCATATGGCGAACTGGGACAAACCCAAAGGCTGCATCAACATTAGCCATTATTCGCTCCTTTCAGCGTAAAGTTTAATCTTCCATAACAGAGAGATCCCTGCCACGGCTCGAAGTGGACTTCCGTTCTTGATAGATTGGTTGTCCTGTTTTTCGTCCTAACGCATCAAGATCTCCTGCAACTGCTTGGTTTGCCTCTACGCTCTTATTATTATAATAACTTTTCATCTGCCTATGTTTTTCGATAGGCATTTCGCAGAGTAACATTCCTTCAATTCCAATTGATCCAGCCCATTGACCATGATTGATTGTCGGAAACAACGCATCTTTCACAGTATCGGCTTTGCGTGGGCTCCATCCCTCACGCATACGTTTGTACACGTTGTCTGGAGTCTCTTTACCCTGAATCGAGGTAGCTATCCATCGTTGGGTATGACCTGGACGAGGTTCTGGTGCATCCAACAATGATGGTGGTTTCCATGCAGTATCTGGGCGTGATTGCTCATCACGCATGGAGGATCGAGTTTCGTTTGCTCGCACGTTTCTTTTCTCAGTCATGACTGGCTCCTTTGCTGACGTTTGATTTCAGCCTCGTATTTTTTAAGACTTGATTCATCTGTAATTCCAAGTTCACGAGCCATCCTAAGTTGATCTTGCGACATACGCACTCTATTGCCCTTATAAGATGAACCACCTGTAGTTGGTGCAACTGGCTGTCTACTTTTTGTTCTAGCCTTACTTGGACTTGGGTTGGAGTTTAACTCAGGAAATACTTTTTGTAAACGATTATTCAAAACCTGATAATACTCATCAGATTCCTTATCAAATCCTTCGAGCTCCAGTTGAACATCAATGGATCGAGCCATAGCTGTTTCTCGTTCAAAACCTGTTGTATTGAACCAACGATTTTGCTCCCACCAACCCATAGCCTTCTGGGGAGTTGGGTTCTGTACAGCTTGCTGTGCTCTACCAACAGTTGGAGACTGAGCTTGTTGCGACCTTTGTTGCTTCTGCATTTCTGCAATACGCATAGCAGCTCGCATATCTGCCATTTGCTCTTGGAAGTTGACTTGAGCTTCTGTGTCACCTTCCTCAACTGCCTTAGTTAAAGCAGCCTTAGTTTGAGCATAGCGTTGGTTAAACGCCTTCTCGCTGTTTTGAGCAGATCCCTGTTCAAGTCGAGCAAGCCTTGCATTGAGTTGGGCATTTTGCTCTTGGATTTGTCGAGCTTGGATCTCAGCCTGTCTTCGCTGATCAACAAGTTTCTTAATCCTCTTTTGAACTTTAGGTCCATAATCCTCTTCTTTGTCTTCACTCGCTGCCTTTTCTTCTTCAACGATATCTTTGACTTCTTCAACAGGATCATCTGTTATTTCAATTTGGAAATCTTCAGGTTCACCTTTAACCTTCTTGATCTCATCTTCAATTTCATTAATTACATCTTCATTTGACATGGTAGCGTCCTTCCAAGTTATGTCGCTAAGTATGCAGTGACTTCAGAATCTTCTGGCAGAATTGATGTTAATTCATCGTCATTCAGCAAAAGAAATCTTACGCCATTGATTGTTACTTTCTGGCCTGAGTATTTGCCGTAAGTAACTCGACTACCAATTTCTGGAATATTCATTTTCCATGATGATCCAGTATCACGATCCTTAAATGCAAGATCACCCATAAGAGCAATGCGACCATGAGCTGTTAAATACTCCTCATTGTCTTTAGAAATCGTAGGCAGATGTATTCCACCCTTTGTTTTCATTTTTACTTGATGGGGTTGTACCAGAACTTTCCAATTTAATGGAATTGGTAGTTGGTCAGTTGTGACCGTTGAATCTGTTGATTCGTCTTTATATTCATGTTGATGAGACATGGTCATTCATCCTCTTCATTTAATTTGTTTAATGTTTCGTTGATAACCTCAGAGGCTTGTTCTAAACCCTCCGCAATACCCACGTTCTTTTGATATGACTCAAAGTCGGAGATCCGACCTTGAACCAGACTTTCAGCTATTTCTAGCCTTCTCTCCTTCAGATTCTTTTTTATCTGATTGAGTAGATCTGTTACTGTCATTTTTCACACCTCCTGACATAGAAACGCCAGTGACATAGACAGTTACATCTTTTTGATGCTCTGACATTAGTATCCTTTCTTCTTCATTGGTTTCTTTTTAGCCATTGGCTTCTTCTTTGCCATTGGTTTCTTTTTCATACCCATAGGTTTCTTTTTACCATACATTTTTCTTCCTCCTTTCATTAATTGACCAAAACTACTTCTATTCATTACACTTGACCACCAGATAATTCACGAGCGAGCAATCGTAATGTCTCAATAAAACTTTTATCAAGCTCTTTGGCTGCTTTTGCAAATTGCTTGGGAGATATTTCGTCTGGACTAATATTTCTACGTTCTAGAAAGCTCTTGGCAGCTCTGATTTCTGCTTGTGCTACTTTTTTTATTGCTGCTCGTGCCATATTTAACCTTTACCGCCTATGTAGCCACCCACCACACCAATAACGCCAGTTAGTGACATTTGAAGCAAACCTATTACGCTTTCGTCTAATGCACCACCATGTTCATTTGCCATTTGAAATTCATCAACGACTATCAAACCAAGAATGCCCATCAAACCTACGACTAATACTAATACTATTATATCTTTTATATATTTCATTTACTACCTACTTTTTATTTGCAAGCGAGGAGCCTGTTAGAATTGCTCCAAATGCAAGATGAAACAACCCACCACCCAGAAGTGTAAATGGCTCATGTTGTCCTGTTAATTTTTTCATCAATTCCATTTGAACCATTGGCTCCTTAGTTGAATTTATAATCTCCATAAATTGGGAGATGTCTGGTCTGTTTAATCCCCACCAAACTGGGCAGAATAGAAAGTCATAAAAGCAAATGACTAAATAAAATATAAGTGCAGTCCAACGCCACGTTATTGTACTTTTTTCTTGTGCGGTTAGCTTCTCCATTTAAAGACAAGGTGGTGTACACATAGCTTCATTAACTCCATAAATCATAATAGCAAAAAGTATTGCCAAACCTAATCCAATCCAAATCCATTTGTTTTTCATTACCAAGCCTTACACGACCAGTATCGTGCCTTTGTTTTCGGACCAGGATTGTCACAGTTATGTCGTGCTCTAAAATTCTTTCTACGTCCTTTTTGGTTTTTCTTAATACGCATATTGGGATCACCAAAGGTCACACGTTTAACTTTATCACCGTCTGTCACATATACGACAGACTTCTTCTTGCCATAGCTTGTCTCGCCCTTGGCAATTCTGCGAGGCTTGTTTAACGTAACTTTTTTACCTTTGTATGTTGCCATTACTTCTTATGAACCTTTTGCACCTCAAAAGATGCTTTCTTGCTTGCACCCTTATGTGGTTTGTATCCACCAGTTGGATTTTTCATTAACTTAAAACCTTTGCCAGACTTCATCCAATGAAATCCTTTGGGAGCTTCAACTGTTTTTTTTGCCATTATTTTTTC
>WLWF01000525.1_pt1 | contig 36368 bp, 50 predicted proteins | sample 6718331 | NCBI WGS metagenome assembly WLWF01 (sample SAMN12718692, study PRJNA515312) | sponge metagenome | isolation source: marine sponge | host: Mycale hentscheli | place: New Zealand: South Island, Marlborough, Capsize Point | collected 2003-05-01 | reverse complement strand
TGGAATGAGCAACTAGATAATATATATCACAATGGTATTGATGCTTGGAAAGCAGATATTAAAGTAATTAAAGACAAGTATCCGAAGGGAGATGAATAATGGCTTATAAATTAAATGATAAAACATTTCGTGTTGATAGAGCTTTTACCCTCAATCAAATACAGTACCCAAGAAATTGGCTACAATTATCTACTAAAGAAGACAGAGATGCTCTAGGTATTACATGGGAAGATGACCCTGTACGTGCTGATGACAGATACTATTGGAATGGTGAGATAGATAACCCTAAAGCTATGGAGGATGTAGATGCAAAAGATCAAGAAGGCAATCAACTATATGTACAAACATATAATCCAGAAACTGAAGCAATGGAAGATACTGAAGAAAAGTTAGTAACTAAAGGATTAAAATCGCAAAAAATTGCAGAAGTAAAACATACAGCAGGCACTTGTTTAGCTCAAACTGATTGGTACGTAACACGTAAAATGGAAAGAGAAGTAGCTATACCTGCAGACGTTGTTACAGAAAGAGCTCACGTAGTTGCTGAGTCAGAAAGATTAGAAACAGCTATTGCAGAAGCTGCAGATGTAGAAGCACTGATTACAGTAATGAGCAAACAGAATTGGAGGAATGACTAATGGCATTATCAATTAATGGAAATGGAACACTAAGCGGAGAAAATGTTGCTATCTCTGGTACAGGTTATTCTCCAACACTTACACTTACTGATGGTGCTACTATTAACTGGGACACAGATTCTGGTCAAGTAGCAACAGTTACATTAGGTGGTAACAGAACTATGGCCGCACCTACTAACTTAGAAAACGGTGCTTATTATGGTCTTAGAGTAATTCAAGACGGTACAGGTAGTAGAACCCTAGCATTTAACGCAATATTTAAGTTTGTTGCTGGTGTCGCTCCTACTCTTTCTACAGCTGCTGGCGCAACAGATTTTATTAACTTTAGGTCTGACGGGACAAATCTCTACGAGCAAGGTCAAACTCTAGGAGTTTCATAATGTCTCTATTAGTCGGAGCAGCCTCCAACGGTTCAAGCGGATATTCTATAGACGATAGCTTACGCCTTCGTTCTTCTGCTAGTGCTTATTTAAACAGAACTCCATCTAGTGCAGGTAATCGTAAAACTTGGACATGGAGTGCATGGGTTAAGCGAGGTACTTCTGATGACCAAGTATATTTTAGTGCTGGTACAGGTGATAGTAATTATTTAAATGTAAGATTTCAACCGGACTATATTTCTGTTGTAAGTGAAGATACATCTAATGTATTAACATTAAGAACAAATGCTTTATATCGTGACCACTCTGCTTGGTATCATATTGTTTTAGCTATTGACACAACACAAGGAACAGATACAAATAGAGCAAAACTATATGTAAACGGTGAACAAGTTACTTCTTTTTCTTCTACAACCTATCCTAGTCTTAATTACGATACTTTAGTAAACAATACTAATGAACATAATATTGGTCGTTCTGTTAGAACAAGTGATAGAAGACCATTTGATGGCTATATAACAGAAATAAACCTTATAGATGGTCAACAACTAACACCAACAAGTTTTGGTGAGACTGACAATAACGGCACTTGGATTCCTAAAAAATATACAGGCACATATGGCACTAATGGTTTTTATTTAGGTATGAAAGAAACTGTACCGGTATATGCTGCAGATTATTTAGTAGTAGCGGGCGGTGGAGGCGGCGGTTGTGATAATATAAATGGTACTCAAGGTGGCGGTGGCGGTGCTGGTGGTTTACTTACAGGTAGTCAAAATTTAGCTACGGGTAATGTTTACACTATCACTGTTGGCGCAGGCGGTGCAGGGGCCGGAGGAACTGCTAGAGGTACAAGCGGTAGTAACTCTGTATTTGATTCTTATACAGCTATTGGAGGCGGTGGAGGCGGAGGCAGGTCTACACCAGCTGGACTGTCTGGAGGTTCAGGCGGTGGTGGAGTAAATGGTTCAGGTGGTGGCGCTAATACAGTTGGACAAGGATTTGACGGAGCTACTGGCTCAAGTAATGGCGGAGGCGGAGGTGGCGGAGCTGGCGCTAATGGTAGTGGTAATATCGGTGGTGTAGGCGTTCAATCATCTATTACAGGAACAGCGATTTATTATGCAGGTGGCGGTGCCGGTAGAAACGGATCTCCTCCATATGCTCATGGGTCTCCTGGAAGTGGTAGTATTGGTCAAGGTGGCGGCATGGGTGGCGGCGGAGGAGCTGCATCTGGTGCAACCGGTGTGGTTATACTTCGTATGCTTACATCTAAATACTCAGGTACAACGACTGGTTCTCCTTCAGTAGCTACAGATGGAAGCCACACAGTGCTTACATATAACTCATCAGGAACTTACACAGGATAATGTCTACTATTATAAATCCAGGATTAGATTCTTCAGGTAACAGTAATAACTGGACTGTTAACAATGCAAATTGGACAGATAGCACAAGTACTACTTTTGATGTTATGTCAGATGTACCTACGCTAACCGATGAAGATACAAGTAACTTTGCTACATTAAATCCATTAAGAATACCATCTGGTATAACTTTAAGTAATGCTAATTTAACTCTTTCTGGTTCAAATTCTTCACGACCTAGAATTGTAGGAAATATAGCAATCCCTTTTACTGGTAAATGGTATTGGGAAGTAATACCAACAGGTACAGTTACTACACAATATTGTTTTGGTGTTACTGCTTATGATGGAGTAACTGGAGCATTTCCTGACTTTTCTGGTGATGCTGGAATTAGAAGATATGATGTAGCTTTTAATGCAAATGATGTTTTAAGATTTACATTAAATAGAGATACTGGCAAATTACAATATGCAATTAATGGTGGTTCTTTTGCAGATGTTACTGCTGGAAGTTCTACTGTTTTAACAACTGCTCTATTATTTCCAATAGCACAAAATGATGGAACTGATACAATAAATGCTACTTTTAACTTTGGACAACGACCATTTGCCTACACACCACCTACAGGCTTTAAAAAACTAAATACATTTAACTTACCTAACTCTACTATTACAGACGGCAGTAAGTATTTTGTAACAGCATTATATACAGGAAGTGGTGCAACTAGGAGTATTGATAACACTATTACTGCACAAGATGGTACAGAAACAGGCGAAGCTATTAAATTTAGTCCTGACCTTACATGGATTAAAGTAAGAAATAGTGCTAGTTATGAACATATGTGGTTTGATAGTGTTAGAGGAGCAACTAAATATATTAGAAGTAATACTACAGCGGCAGAAGGAACAGTTGCAAGTACTCTTACATCATTTGATAGCAATGGATTTAGTTTAGGAAGTAATAATGATGTAAATGGCTCTAGCTTTCCTATTGTATCTTGGAACTGGGATACCGAAGATACAACAGCTGTAACCTACACTGTTAAAGTAGTTAGTGATGGCGGTAATAAATATAGATTTAACGATTTTGGTACAAGTGCTGTTACTTTAAATTTACATGAGACAGGGACTTATACCTTTGACCAATCAGATAGTTCTAACTCAGGACACCCTTTAAGATTTTCTGCTACATCTGATGGCACTCACGGAGGAGGATCAGAATATACAACTGGCGTTACAGTAACAGGAACTCCAGGTTCTGCTGGAGCTAAGACAGTTATTGTAGTAGCAGCTTCTGCACCAACTTTATATTACTATTGCACAGTTCACTCTGGCATGGGAGGCCAAGCAAATACAAATGTAACTAAAGGTTCTTCTAATTTTGATGGAGATATAATATCCACAGTATCGGCTAATACAACAGCAGGGTTTAGTATTGTGACTTACACAGGAGATGGTGTAAAAGGTAAAACTGTAGGACATGGTCTTGGAGCTTCTCTTGGATTTTTAATAGTTAAACCTCGAAGTATAAGTGGTGGTTGGCCAGTAGCTGCTACAGGATTGGGAGTTACAGGAGATACTCTTGGTGGTTTTCCTGAATCTTATTACATACTTTTACAGTCTACAGGCGCAAGAAGTGATAATGGAGATTCTGTTTTAGCTCTAGGTAACGCAAGTAAATTTGCTATAGGTAGTGGATTAGAAATGAATCAATCAGGAGCAACATATGTAGCTTATTGCTTTACACCAATAGAAGGCTACAGTAAATTTGGTAGCTACACAGGTAATGGCTCTGCTGACGGACCATTTATATACACAGGGTTTAGACCTGCATTTGTTATTACTAAAGTTGCAACAGGTTCTAGTGTTCAAGGGTGGTTAATTCGTGATAGCAAAAGAGACCCTTATAATGTAAATGACACTATGATTCCTGCTAACACAAATAGTGCTGATGTTACTGATGCTGCTGCTTATGGTATTGATTTATTATCAAATGGATTTAAAGTTCGGGGAACAGATGGTGGTGTAAATCAAAGTGGTGGAATTTTAATATACATGGCATTTGCCGAGAACCCTTTTAAAAACTCAAACGCAAGATAGGAGAATATTATGGCATATAAATTAAACGGGAAAACTCTTATTATGGATAGGGGGTTTTCACATAACGAAATACTATATCCTAGGAACTGGTTACAGTTATCCTCAGAAGAGGAACGTACTGCTATTGGTATAACATGGGAAGCCGATCCTGTACGAGCTGATGATCGATACTACTGGAATGGTGATATTAATAATCCTAAAGCCATGGAAGATGTAGATGCAAAAGATCAAGAAGGCAATCAAATATATGTACAAGTATGGAATCCAGAAACTGAAGCAATGGAAGATACTGAAGAAAAGCTAGTAACTAAAGGATTAAAAACTACAAAGATTGCAGAAGTAAAACATACAACCAACACATTACTTGCCCCAACTGATTGGTATGTAATTAGAAAGTATGAACATGATGTAGTTATGCCTAGCAACGTAGTAGATTACAGAGCAGAAATAAAAGCAGAATGTAATAGACTAGAAGAAGCTATTGCAGCGTGTACAGATGTGGAGGGTTTAATAGATGTTATGCAAGGGGCATCGTGGAATACTTTATAGCACAATATGGTGGTAAGTTATGTTGCATAGTCGCTTCTGTTCTAGGAGGACTGTTCAATTACAATACTAAGAAACTAAAGTCTAAGACTCCAAAGGGTGGACATATTTCTTGGTTAGTAGATCGTCAACGTGCAAGACAAGAGCTTGGCTTATCAATCATTATTGCAGTTATTAGTGCAGAATTTTTTATCCCACCACTGCTAGAAATATTTGGGTTAAGTATGTTGGCAGGCCCAGCTATTGCATTCTTTATTGGATATAGTGGTTTACGTTTATTGCCTGCTATAGAAAAAAAATTGAACAACGCTTTAGATAAGGTAATGAAGATATGAACCAAGAAGAACAAAAGCAAGCTATTAAAGAGGGCCTAAGTGAATGGCTTGATGACAAGTTTACTGAGTTTGGAAAATTATCTGCTCGCGGAATACTAGCTTTATTGCTTGCAGCATTAGTATACCTATGGGCAACATCACAAGGATGGAAACTATGAAGGAACAGGCAGTTATTGTATCTTTCACTTTAGTATTATTATATACGTATGTTCAAAACTATATGTAACATTGCAATACTGTTAGCAGTATTACCTATATCACCAATCATATTAATGGTTATGTGTATTATTTCAGCGTGGACAAAATGACAGACGAAAAGAAAAAAGAAGAACAACAGAATAAAAGACCAGACGATTGGTGGACTGGGGATTGCTGCTAGATGCTAACTGCACTACAACATATTATACCTATAGCTCTTGGTTTCTTTGCCAAGTTAATGGCTATAAAATCACAACAAGCGCATGATCAAAACAAACTTATGTTACAAGCCTTGGCTGCTAAGTCAGGTGAGTTACAAAAAGCACGAGAACAATCTAATAATGAATCACCGATGGCTGCATGGAACAGACGTATTCTTATGTTTGTTATCCTAGCTCTTGTAGCTATCTATCCTATTGCTGGATTACTTGGTGTACAAACAGTGGTGCCTGTAGATATAGAGCCGTTTAAATTTTTATGGTTTGAGTTTGGTGGTGGCACTGAGATAAAAGTAGTAGATGGGCTGTATAAGTTTGATGAAATATTTACATGGGCTACTATGATTGTAGAGTTCTACTTTGGTGGTCAGCTTGCCAAGGGTAGATAACTAATATAATATTTATATATATCAATTACATAGGACTGAATTATGTATAAATCTGTATTAGTCATATCAGATCTACATATTCCTTATCATCATCCTGATGCGTTTGCGTTTTTATCTGCGCTTAAAAAAAAATATAAGCCTGACCTAGTAGTAAACATTGGTGATGAAATCGATCAACATAGTATTTCTTTTCATAATCATCATCCTGATCTAAAATCTCCAGGTGATGAGTTGCGTGCGGCTAGAGTTCATGTAAAAGAATTAGAAAAAATTTTTCCAAAGATGACGCTTGTACATTCTAACCATTCATCACTGGTGTATCGTAAAGCTGTTGCTACTGGCTTAAGTTTAGAATATTTAAAATCATACAATGAATTTTTAAAAGTAGGTCCTGGCTGGCAATGGGTAGATAACCTAACAGTTACTTTATCAGACGGACAAAAATGTTTTTTTACGCATGGCATGGCTGCTGATGTTATGAAAGTAGCGCAGCAATATGGTATGAACGCTGTACAAGGTCACTATCATTCTAAGTTTAGTATTGGTTATTATTCTAACCCTGATAAATTAGTATGGGGATTACAAACAGGATGCCTTATAAATCAAAAAGAGCTTGCCTTTGAATATGCTCGAAATTTTAAATCTCGATTTGTCGTAGGTTGTGCCTGTATTGTTTCAGGTCAGCCAAAACTTATGCCGATGGTTTTAAAAGATGGGGGCCGATGGATAAAGAAGATAGTATAAATGTAGATTTTATTTCTGAAGCTGATGCAACTCAAGCAGAAACTTTAGATAAAATTGTTGGAAAGAAAATATGGAACGTAGAATTGTTAGAAGATAGTAAACAATCTATGATTAAAATAATATTTTCTGATCAAGAGGATGATTATTTACTCATTCACTGCGAAGGTGCAGATTTATATCTTGTTGAAGCAAAACCTAAGGCAGTACACTAAAAACGACCTCATATAAAGCCTTCTAACGCACGTTCTTTATGTACTTGAGGGGTTACTATCAGATTATAACTAAAGTTTTGTAGCGAGTTTTGTGATAGTCTTTATTAAGATTTACTTGTTATACATTAAACTCCCAGGTTCTCATCGCAATAATTTAGACCTATTCCAAACTATTGCCCCTGGGAGCTAACGTAACCTATTTATTTTGATCTGATAATAAAGCTTTACGGACCATTAAAGCATACTCTTTATTATATGGATTAGCATCTGGCACTTCTTTACCACCAACTATATCTAACCAGTCTTGCGTATCTTTATCATCGAGGCCTTGATACTGTATTGCATCCCAATATTCTTTTTTTGTTTGCATTATTCTTTATCCTTATACATTCTAAAAAAATCACGATAAGCATTGTCAATTTTTACCTGCTCCGATGGTAACAGTTTATCAAAATTATTAGCCTTATAAAGCGAGGCTACTTTTTTTTGTTTTTCTACATCCGTCAGGTCCTCAGATTTTTGTATGTTTTCTACAAGCTTTATAAACCTTTTAGCTATGCCATACTCATCTTCTACTACTTCTTTTTTTCCGCCTGGTAGATTCAGGCTCCATACTTTTTTGTTACAGGACTCTTACGAGCAGCTTTTTGCTCTTCTGACATAGCAGTATTACCATCATCATCTTCTGGAGCCAAGCCGCACGCTGCCATTAATGATCCACGCCTTGCATAAGTCAATGCTGCCATTACTCCATGAGGATCTTGTCTACCAGCTGGCATAAAGAAAATACCACATGACATTGTTTGTCCAGATTCATGTAAAAATATGGTTTCTACTTTTACACCAAGCCCATCTGACGTAAGATCATGTGTTTTTTGTACAACAGCAATACCATTTTTGTGTAATGAATCCATGATTGCTTGATAACACCCTGTTAAATCAACGTAGCTACTAGGTTTTCCTTTATTGTCTTTATAAAAAGTATTCTTAGCATTAGCAACAGCTGGGTTAAATTCTTTTTGTGCTGCTACAAATGCTTTTGCTATTTCTGATGTTGCTTCCATATTTATCTCCATTATAGTTGTTTAATTCTTAGTTTAGATTGACGTATAGAATACGCCTCTTTAGCTGGCACAAGCTTTTCTGGTTTAGCCTTATAGTTCAATGTAGGCCATACTATCTTGTAATCACCAGCCATCGCTGTTTTGTTTTCCTTCATAACTTCCATAATCTTTGCTTCACAATCCTCTTTTTCTGCATACATAGTTTTGATAGCCGTGTTTATATCTACTACTCTACGAGCAACACTTTCAAAATCAGGAATATCTATCACTGTATCTTCTGCTTCATCATAGATGCTTGATGCTTCTCTTGGATTAGTAAAATCATACCACTCAGTTTCCTGGTTTTTACGATAGTTATCAATCCTTCTTTCAAAATCTAATGCTAGATCAGTAATAGTTTTTTGCATATCTTTATCAGCCTTGTATACAAATAAGCGCATTTCAATGCCCTTGTATAATACACATAGACAACCCCATGTCGATCCAGTACACATCATCTGCGCTTGCAGCTGATAAACTCCACGATACAATGCTGGTTCGTTCTCAGGTTCCTGACTTGTTAGCTTAATTTCTAAACAGCCTTGTCCTCCTAGCTTAAGCTTGTCTGCGTTCATAAGAATAATGCCATTATCCCAGTCAGTTGTAATCTCTTGTCCGTTACCTTCAGCGGTAGCGTCAAGTGATACTGCCAAGGGTATAGACTTATGAAAATTAGCAGCTGTATGTTCCGTGTTAAGCTTGTCTAAGTTTAATTTTAATGCAGCTCTATTAGCTATAACTGGCTCCATAATATTTCCCCATGTCATAGCTTCATTTGGTTCATTGTATGTAGGCTCAATGTTTGCAACAGAATCAAAAGCACTTTTTAATAACTCGTTAGGCCCTTGAAACTTAGATAAACCTAGTAGTACAGGCACGCCAGTACCTGTTAAAATATCGTAAGGCGTTACTTTTCCCACCATGTGTCATTCTCCTTTAATTTATTTATTCTTATAAATACAGTCCTGAGATTAGCATAGGTAAAAGACTTGCCAAACATAGTCACATATCCAGCGTTATTTAACTTAGCTGCAATAACATTTATATCTGGCTTTTTGCCCTTGTCTATCAACCCTATGATAATATCGTGCATTTCAAGTGCATACTGATCAGTTCTGTACGTAGATTGTTTGCCAGCTTGTGCGCTAGCTACTTTTAAATCTATTCTTTTTTTTGCCTTGTCAGCCGCAGCCTTTTTGATCTGTAACTTTTCTTTCCAGGCCGCAGCTTTTACAATTTCTAACATTAATCAGTTCCTCCAGGCTTTAAATAATGATCGGTTATAGCGTCTATTTCTGCAAAAATATCAAAGCCTAATTCCTCAACACTTGTGATTTTAGGCTGCACTAATTGCTTAACTTCTGCTATCCTGGATTCGTTATAGTTTTTCATATCAAAATCTTGCAGCGCTTCGTCTTTATTTCTGGCTGGTATATCTATGTATTTCTCTTGTGCTTCAGCATAAAATATTCGGTACGTTTTCATAAGTTATTACTCCAAAAAGTTTATAAAAAAAAAGCTAGGAATTTGCCCTTGTTTGCCGAGCATACCCCTAGCTATATATAATACAGATATATTTATCATATATCAATGATATTAATTTAATTTAAATTTACGGTTAAAAATAGGAATTAATGCCAGGGCCAGAAGGCAGCCGATCGCAGATCCAAAAGCCAGGGGCATATGCAAGGCCATGACGCCCCCTAAAAAGTCGCTGGTAGTGTTACCTATGCCAGCGCCAACGATAGGCATTAAAGCGCCCATCTTGAAACGATCGGGAAGGTATTTTTCTACTTCAATTCCAGTGAAGGCGCCCAGGATCATGACGCCATTATCTACAATACCAAAAATAATATATTCCATAATTTATTACTCCAAAAAGTTTATAAAATGCTTAAGAGGCTCTCGCGAGCCTTTCGGATAATCAATCCTCGTCAGTTAAGCTGTTATTATCTGATAAAGAATCTTGTAAGCGTTCGCAAAATTCCTCTTGTGATTCCATTTCCTCCTGGATCATTTTGTCTAATTTTTCCCAAGGGTTCCATTCTTTATTTTTATTAATCATATTATCGGCCCTCCATTAATTGGCTGATAGCGTCAAAAATAAATGAATGCCTTTCAAGGACTGGGATTGAATGTTTTGCGCCCCAATCTAAATAAACAAAATCAATTTCTTTGATTTCTTCGTCCTCGTCTACATAGACGCGGAACTCTTCAGACGGGCCGCCCCAGGAAATCTGCCAGCACCAAAAACCAGCGCGCTGATTTTCAAACCTAAATGGCGGGACATATTCAAAACTAAGGCCGTACTCATAAAACTCAGTACGAGCTTGGTCTGCAATATCTGAATCTTCTGATAGTTGGCGTTCCATAATACTTTTAATATCTAAAGATCTATCAATGAAATGATCTAAGGCTATGTTTTCAATACTTTGCTTTTCTTTTAATTCCATAACTTATTACTCCAAAAAGTTTATAAATGTTGCTGACTGCCTCGCGGCAGTTTCGGCTATGAAAGCCTCGTCAGAGCAACTAATCCATATCGTTGATGATCGTTTGCAGCTCCACGTCATCTTGATCATACCTTTTAATTATTCTATGTAAATCGCGCATTTTATGCCAGCGTGAAGCGCATTCAATAAATTCTCGGGATAATTTATCAGTTCTAGAATGATCTTTTTCGTCATCATAATTTTCTGTACGATCAAATTCTTCTAGTGCTTCTTTCTCTAATTGCATTTTATAATGGAATATATCGCTGGAAGTATCATCGATTAGTTTTAAAAATTCTTTCTTATTCATAATTTATTACTCCAAAAAGTTTATAAAGTTTGTTACATATATTAAGACGTTTGTTAAAAAAAAAGGTCAGGATATATTATAATTGATCAATAGATCCTGGATCTTGGCATTGTATGTTAAAAAAATAACAAACATTTACGTTTGTTTGTGTCCAGGTCCATACAGATCGGAGAAGTTTACAAGATGGAATATAAAATACCGCCAGCGCCAGCCATAAAAAAATGCACCGAGGCGCCAGATCAAAGAAAGTTTGCAGTAATCCCGCTTGATGTTATTAAAAAACCAGGGATCACATTCGCAGCGCTTAAAGTATTAATTGCTTTTAGCAGCTATTGCAATAAATCTGGATCCAGTTACGTATCCCAAAATAAATTAGCCCAGGATTTAAAAGTATCGAGGCAGGCCGTGCAAAAACAAATAAAAAAGCTGGTAGATCTAGGACTAATTAAAGAATATAAAAACTATTATCCTAATTTAAAAGGATCAACCAGGCGGATTATTTACGATCATAAACTAGAAGATGATCAGATCCAGGCGGTAGCTAACGAACCAATAGAGAGAATAAATAATAGGGATATAAACGCGCGTTTAATTAATAAAAGAATCAGCAAGTTAGATGATCAAAAGCAACCCCAGGAAGTAGCACAATCAAGTGAAGATGATAATCAATTAATAGCTAGTTTGTTTTCGTGTGTGTCAAAAGAATCAGAATTGCTACAGCTAGAACGACTAATCAATATTAATATGGATAAAAGGCAGATATTGCAGCACTATCAAGAAAAAGGCACCTTGCCCCCCCTACCCCCTGGCCTATGACATGGCCCATCTCACTCAAATTTTTGCTAGTTTTTTCAAATTTTGCTTGGCAATCTTTATGTGACTTTGGTGTTGGTAGATCGCATTTATTTTTTTTCTTATAAAAAAAAGAAGTAAGAAGAACCCCTTTTGAAGAGAAGGCTCATAGCACCAGAGCCGTTATATACGGTTATCGTTTTAAAAACGCCTTACTCTCGTTTATCTAGTATATAGAAGTTTCTCAATCCTCTACCAGCTTTCGCAGATCCCGTTTTAAGAGAGTCCTTGCTGTTAAACACGTTTATCCTGGTCTGTCGTAAGGTACATTCCAGAGGGCTGGCTCACAGGCCCCGTTTCTTAATTATATAGGAACTGAATCATATTTCAAGAAATATTTTCCCCATTAAGGATTTTTATAAAGAGAAAAAAAATAGTAGCATTACGATATAGATATGATATATTTATATGTAAGGAGGTACTAAATATGCTTGAATATATTTTATTAGTAGCAGTTAATGAACCTTGTTGCAGAGAGGATCATTACGTGGGTACGTTTGAATCATGTCATCACGCTCAGATATGGATTGATTTAAAATATAGTGACTTAGATTATTTGGAAACAAGGTGTATGTTACCTGAGTATGTAAAACTTCCTAAAGGATTTAAGCACAAGTACATAAAAATGACAGAAACATCTAGGTGGTATTAATGACCTTAAAAATGTTTTATCAGCTTATATGTAGAGAGTTTAATAACAGTAAGCCGTTAGAATATAAATGGACTAGGAAAGATGGTTATTGGAAGATGTCCAAAGGTTTTATAAATAGCGGTGGAGTAGAGCAGCCAGCTTCGTATTATTTAGAAGCTATAAAGCTGCAACAAGAAATAGAAGAAGAAAGCAAGCCTAAGAAAAAAGTAAGATCAAAAAAAGTTATCACTAAATATAAAGGAGATTAGTATGCAAAATGTAAAAGAAACTAGCAAAGTATCTTATGGTTTATTAAAAATTTTTGAAGATTCATCATTAGATGCACAAAGCAAATTAAGTAAGATGCAAAAAAGAATTATAGAATTTATGGATTCTGATACAAGATACACTAGAAAACAGTTATCCGTAATGACTGGTATGGAAACATCTACTATTGCAGGCCGTATTAACGAGTTAGTAAAAAGCGGAGCCGTAGAGATAGTAGGTAAATCAAAATGCCCTATTACTAACAAAACGGTAGAATCCGTACAACTAACAGGAGATAGATAATTATGTCAAAAGATACACAATTAGGATTAACATCATTAGGTCTTATTGTTGTACTAGCATTGATAGTATATAACAGTAGGGATAGAGGTATCGATGTTGGTGTGTTTGAACCGCTGTCAGAAATATTAGTAATAGAAGAAGTTGTATTACCACCATTAATAGATGTAGTAGACCTAGATGGCAACACAGATCCTGTACTAGAATGGACTGATGTTGTTATTGAAGAAGAACTACCTCCACTAGAAGGAGAAGTGTAATGAGCGATTTTAAACCGTTCCTAGTAAGATTAAGTCCTAGAAATCGAGAGTTGTTAGACCAAGCAAAAGAAGAGCTAGAAAAATCTAAAAGTAGCATTATCAATGATGCTATTAAGGCATATCTAGCTACTGATAAGAAAGACATACACTCACGATTGAACCGACTTGTATAGGGCTGTATTAATGCTTCCTTATCCACCAAGCGTTAATACTTACTGGAGAAGTAATGGTAAGCGTAGATTTATAAGTAAGTCTGGTGTAGATTTTGCAAACGCAGTACAAGCAATAGTTTTTGATCATAATAGAAAGTGGTTTGGTGAAAAAAGATTGCAAATGAATATTGTTATACATCCTAGGTCAAAACGTAAAATGGATTTAGATAATTGTTTAAAAGCCATACTAGATGCGTTAATGAAAGCTGGATGTTATGTAGATGATTCGCAAATAGATTACTTAACCATTAAGCGCGGCAGTGAAGTGAAAGGAGGCAGTTCTGAAGTAGAAATACTTGAGTATGAAGCGTAACCATACTAGATATACAAACGCTATCATATCTGAGAAAGAAAAATTTTGCACTGGCTGTTATAAACATAGAAACACAAAAGATAGTAAGTGGAAAGTTTCAGTAACAGGAAAGACTAAACGATGGCTATGTAATAGCTGTTATACTAATATTAAAGGAGAAAAGCATGGCAGAAAATAGTAGTTGGGAAGATAAACCTGGAGAGGGTTATGCACATCCTGCGAAAAATAAAACGCAAGATTGGCATGACGATTATGCTGGTCAAATAATTATTCCAGCAGATGCGGTTCCTGGAGAAAGGTATTGGATGTCTGTAAAAGATGGAGTATCACAAAACTCTGGAAACCCTTACAGAAGAATTAAATTAGGTGATAAGGTACAAGCAAGCAATAAAACATCTGCTCCTACGCCTGCACCTAAAGCAGAAACAGTTGATGACTTTAAAGATGATATACCTTTTTAATGGCAAAAAAAATTAAAAACGAAAGTCCTATAAAATCATTAGCAGGTTATGGTGGCCAGCGCGCTCTACGAAAAAAAATAGAGCGTAGCACCACTATAGCATCTAATAAAGAAGCCATAGCACATACCCTACTATCTGTTGCAAACACTACCGTAATGGATGTTATGTCTTGGGATGAAAATGGTGTGTTTATAAAAGACAGTAAAGACATTACCAGTATTGCAGCACAGGCTATTAAAAAAGTAAGATTTACTCCAGAAGGTAAAATTATTGATATAGAGTTTCATGATAAAGGACCTTTTATGAGATTACTAGCGCAAGCAAGTGGGATGTTAGACAAACAAGATCAGTCAGATAAACCAAGTGTTATTGGTATTAATGTTAAATCACCAGAAACTATTGATAATGGGGAGGATACGTAATGGATATAAAACAAACAATCGATCAACTACGCAAAGAGTTTGATATGGCACATCTTAATAACTCTAGGGTTATGGAAGTTATTGATACTCTTTACAATGAAAACCAAGAACTTAAACGTATGATGACAATGAAATTTACAGATATAGACGATGAGCAATAAAAAAGTTCGTAGTCAAAAAGAATTAGTAGGCCCAGGTATTGATTTAGATTTTAGCACTAGCCCAGTCGTATATAATTTTTTACAAAGCAATGCTTTTGTCAGAGGTCTAATGGGGCCAGTAGGATCAGGTAAATCATACGCGTGTGCTGCTGAAATTATAATGCGTGCCGTTACACAAAAGCCCTCCCCTCAAGATGGCATTCGCTATACTCGATTTGTCATTGTACGAAACTCGTATCCAGAACTTAAGACTACCACAATAAAAACTTGGCAGGAGTTATTTCCTGAAAATACTTTTGGTCCGATGTTATATACTCCTCCAATTACACATCACATACGCCTACCCTCCAGAGGTGATGCCGCAGGCATAGATTGTGAAGTGATTTTTTTAGCATTGGACCAACCTAAAGATGTACGAAAACTTTTATCATTAGAACTAACAGGAGCATGGGTAAATGAAGCTAGAGAACTTCCTAAGGCAGTTATTGACGGTCTTACTCATAGGGTGGGTAGGTACCCTACTCGTAGGGATGGTGGTCCTACATGGCATGGTGTCTGGATGGATACCAACCCAATGGATGACGATCATTGGTGGTTTCGTGTAAGCGAAAAAGAACCAATAAAAGGAAAGTATAAATGGGATTTTTATAAACAACCTGGTGGAGTTACTGAAGTTGATATTGAAAGTTTACCTGATAATCCAGAAGCAAATGATCATATTTTTGCTGCTGGTCGCTGGTGGAAGTTAAATAAAACAGCAGAAAATGTTAGAAATCTACCTAATGGATATTATCAACAAATGCTTGGTGGTAAAAATTTAGACTGGATAAGATGTTATGCTGAAGGTAAGTTTACTTATGTACAAGAAGGTAGACCAGTATGGCCAGAATATGATGATAATTTAATGTCATCATCAGAAGTAGAATATGATCCAACGCAACCATTACACATAGGACTAGACTTTGGTTTGACACCAGCAGCCGCAATCGGGCAACGATTACCGAATGGCCGTTGGATTATTCTGCATGAAATAGTTACTGAGGATATGGGATTAGAAAGATTTGGCCAACAGTTGTTAGCTGAAATTAATGCTAGTTTTCCTAAAGCACAAGTTATGATATGGGGTGATCCTGCTGGTATGCAGCGTGATGCTATTTATGAAGTTACTGCATTTGATTACTTACGTACATTAGGATTAAAAGCGCAGCCTACTGCATCAAACAATTTTCGAGTAAGGCGAGAGGGTGCCGCTGCTCCTATGCAAAGATTAATAACAGGCAAGCCAGGTTTATTAGTATCTACTTCATGTAAAAGATTACGTAAATCATTAGCTGGAGGGTATCATTTTAGGCGTATAGCAGTAGGTGCAGGACATGAACGATTTAAAGATAGCCCTAATAAAAACGAACATTCTCACATTGGTGATGCTTTTGGTTATCTTATGTTAGGTGGTGGTGAACATAAACGTATGACTAAAAATCCATTTCAGACAAGTACATTAATAGCACCAACAATAGTAGGATCAGATTTTGACGTATTTTCTTAATCAACAAATATTAGATCAATATTTCCCTAAAGTTAAAAATTGTAATTTTGTCAACTTTGATCCTAGAATGCTAGATGATTTTAAAGGAGTAGAAAATTATGGGCTTTCATACTTACCGCTTGAAGATAGAAAAAATTATATTATCCAGCAGTCTGAAAACGGTCCTTGTATTGTTGCAATGCTTGAGTCTAAGCCTGTTGCTATTTTTGGCTGTGTTATCATTTGGAAAGGAGTTGGTGAGGCATGGTCTATCATCCTTGACGAATCAAGACGATATAAAATAGCTATGTCAAAAGCAGCTTTTACTTTTTTTGATATAATTCATATATTATATGGCTTGCATAGAACGCAAATAACTGTTAAAAAGAATGACAGCAGAGCTGTTGCTTGGGCTAAATTTTTAGGTTTTAATAATGAAGGTTTAATGAAAGCATATAGTTCAGAAAAAGAAGATACATATATTATGGGGAAAACATATGGCTAGTTTAGTTGGTGGTTTATTTGCTAAAAAACCAGATACTTCTGCTCAAGATAGGCAGATTGCAGAGCAAAGAAAACAAATTGCAGAAGATAAAAAAGTTGCTGAAGCTGAAAAGCGTGATGAAGCTGAAAAAAAATCTGCAAGGAGAGTTGCTGCTTTAAAAGGAGGTAGACGTATGCTTTTATCAGAAAAAAGGGAAGATGCTGAAACTGGCATTAAATCAGACACATTAGGAGGAGGAACAGCGTAATGGGTGGAGTAGCTAAAGTAATTAAAAAAGTAACTGGTGGCGGAGAAAAACCAAAATCAAAACCTAGAGTTGTAGAAACAGCAGAGGTAAGTGATCCTGTAGAAACTAAATCAACTATGGCAGATAGAGAACTAGTTTCTGCTAGAAGGTCAAGGCGTGGTCGTTCTGCTGGATATAGAAGTTTAATGTCAGATAGTAGAACTGATACATTAGGTGGTGGAAGTAAATTAGGTTAATTTATTAGGAGATATATTATGCCAGGTAGTTATGGTGGAATGAAAAAGAAAGCTAAAAAAATTATGAAAGGTAAAAAAAAAGGCGATCTTAATAAGGATGGAAAGATGAGTTCTTATGAAACTGCAAGATCTAATGCAATTCAAAAAAACATGAATAAAGGAATGGCGTAATGGGTAAAGGATTATATGCAAATATAAATGCAAGAAAGAAAGCTGGCACTAGCAGACCTAAATCTAAATCTACTATATCAGACAAAGCATATAAAAATATGTTAGCTGGTTTTCCTAAGAAAAAGAAAAAAACAACAGCTTAGTGGATAAGTTTACTAAAAAAGTAAAAGCTACTTTAAAAAAACACGCAAAACATCATAGTACAAAACATATGGCTATGATGAAAAAAGATATGATGAATGGAGATACTTTTACTAAAGCACATAAAAAAGCTATGGAAAAGGTAGGTACATAATGGTAGCAAAAAAACATCAAAACCCAAGTGGAGGACTCAATGAAAAAGGTCGTGAATTTTTTAAAAGAACTGAAGGTTCAAATCTCAAGCGCCCCCAAAGGACTGGGAGTGACGGCAGGCGTGTGTCTTTTGCTGCTCGTTTTGGGGGGATGGCTGGCCCTTTAAAAGATTCAAAAGGCAGACCAACTAGATTAAAACTTGCATTAAAGAAGTGGGGTTTCGGTAGTAAAGAAGCCGCTCGTAATTTTGCAGCTAAAAATAAAAAAGCATGATTACATGGGGTGAAATTAATATGCCTCCTGTTAATCTTTATAACATTCCCAGGACAAGTAACAATGGATAACGACATAAAAGGTATGGATCAAGTGTATAAGTTTGTTAAAAAAAACTTAGGTCTTGAAAAAAAAGAATGGGATTTTTATAGAAATACATTAGCTTATAAAGAATCTCAAGGAAACACATGGTTTGATATGCCACAACAATACATGAAGTTTTACAATATACAAGGCGGATCAGATAAAAAATATGATGGTAGGTATCAAATGGGATCTGCTGCAAAAACTGATGGCGCTAATAAATTTGGCATATCTAATCCAGGGCATTCTAAAAAACAAAGAGAATCGTTTTTACAAGATCCATTAATACAAGAAAAAATATTTGCTGGGTACACTGTTGCTAATATGAATTATATGAATAGCAATGAAAAATTTAAAAAAATGTCTACTAAAGACAAATTTCGTCATTTAACTTTTGCTCACAACTCAGGCCACGGCAATGCAAAAAAATATATTAATGGCGATATTATTACATTTCGTGACGGCAATGGTCATGATGCAAGAAATTATATACAAGATTTTGATAGTAATTATAGAGCGCATAATGCAGATCAATCTTTATTTGAAGAAAAACAAAAACCATTAAAGGTTAAAAATGCACTTGCAGGAAAAAATCTATTTAGTTTAGGGGAAATATAATGGTAGCAATGATGAGATTGACTGTTAGAGAAATTATAAGCAGACATGATAAAGCTCTTACAAGAAAAGAAGATTTTAGAGATTTGTATGAAGAATGTTATGAGTTTGCGTTGCCGCAAAGAAATTTATATGACGGTCATTATGATGGAAAAGTAAGTGGCAGTAAAAAAACGGATCGCGTATTTGACTCTACTGCTATCAATTCTACCCAACGATTTGCTAATAGAATGCAATCAGGCATATTTCCTCCACAAAGAAACTGGTGTAGATTAGAACCAGGAACCGATATACCAAAAGAAAGACAAGCTGAAGCACAAGCTGCATTAGATGTTTATTCTGAAAAAATGTTTGCATCGTTAAAACAATCTAATTTTGATATAGCTATTGGTGAATTTTTATTAGACTTATGTGTTGGCACTGCGGTAATGATGGTCCAACCTGGAGATGATATTAATCCAATAAACTTTATTTCTATTCCTCAGTATTTAGTATCATTTGAAGAAGGGGCTGATGGTCAAGTAGACAATGTATATAGACGCGTTCGTATGAAAGGTGAATCCATACAAGAGCAATGGGTAGATGCAGAAATACCAGAATCTTTGCAAAAAGAAATAGATAAAAAACCTACCGATGATGTTGAATTATTAGAAGCAACTATATACGATATGCAAAGGGGTGATTATTGTTATCACGTTATACACAAAAAATCTAAATCAGAATTAGTGTATAGAAGAACAAACATTAGTCCTTGGATTGTATCCAGATATTCTAAGGTAGCAGGTGAAATATATGGCAGAGGTCCTTTACTTACAGCTATGCCAGACATTAAAACATTAAATAAAACTAAACAATTAATTTTGCAGAACGCATCTTTAAATATTGCTGGTGTTTACACTGCTGCTGATGACGGTGTACTTAATCCAAATACAGTTAGAATTATGCCAGGTGCTATTATTCCTGTTGCTAGAAATGGTGGCCCACAAGGTGAGTCTTTACGACCATTGCCTAGAGCTGGTGATTTTAATACAGCACAAATTGTTATCCCTGATTTAGTACAAAATATAAAACGCTGCTTACTTGATGAATCATTACCACCAGATAATATGTCTGCTCGATCAGCAACAGAAGTAGCAGAAAGAATGAAAGAGTTGTCACAAAATTTAGGTTCTGCATTTGGTAGGTTAATTAATGAAACTATGATTCCTCTTGTTACTAAAATATTGCAAGTTATGGATTCTAAAGGATTGATAAATTTACCTTTAAAAATAAATGGGCTTGAAATTAAGGTAGCTCCAGTATCCCCATTAGCACAAACTCAATCTATGGAAGATGTAGAAAGTATATTAAAATTTGCACAGATAGTACAAGGTGTAGGACAACAAGGGGCTATGGCTCTTAAAGTTGATGAAATGATTGATTTGATTGCAGAAAAATTAAATGTTCCTCAAAGAATATTAAACTCACCTATGGAAAGAGCAATGATGCAGCAGCAAGCTATGATGGCTGCACAACAAGCAGCTCAAGAAGCTCCAGAAGAAACAGCACAAGTTGCTGGTGCTATGGCTGAACAAGCAATTAACCAAGGATAAATTATGGCTGGATGGAAAGATTTAGAAGAAGCATTACCATTAGAAACTGGTGACGTTAAAGACAAAAAAAATGATATAGATCGTCTTTGTTTGCGTGTATTAAAAACTAAAGACGGAAAAGAAATGATGGAATGGTTACGCCAAACTATCTTAGAGCAACCAGTTGCCTTGCCTGGTAGCGACTCTAGTTATGCGTTTTATCGAGAAGGGCAAAATTCAATAATTAGAGATTTAGAAGCAAGGATAATTAGAGCAAGGAAATTATAATGGAAGAAGCAATCGAGCCTAGTACGACCGAGGAAACTCAGGAAGCAACTGGCCTACTCGACAATGCAACACCAGAAGAGGAAGTTAGTGTAGATCCAAACGAAACACAAATTGATCATCGTACTGATGACCAAGTAAAAGCAACAGAAACAATAGAAGATGATGATGAACCATTAGAAAGACCAGAGTGGTGGCCTGAAAATTTTTGGAAAGAAGATGGATCAGAGCCTGACTTAGAGGGTATTGCTAAATCCTGGATGGATTTACGTAAACAAATATCTCAAGGAAAACACAAGGCTCCAGAAGGTGGTAATTATAATACGGAAGTTTTTGGTGAAACTCCAGATGACGATCCTGTTAAAAGTCATGTAGTAAGTTGGGCTAAAGAAAACGAAATTAGTCAAGCAGCATTAGATTCTTTAGTAAGCGAAGTAGTAGGCATGACGCAACAAGAAGCAGAATCTGCAAAAATAAATCTTGAAGAAGAAAAAAAATCTTTAGGTCCAAATGCTGATGCAAGAATAAATGGATTAGCTAAATGGGCTGGAGGTTTAGTACAGAAAGGAGTTTTAAGTAAAGATGATTTTGAAGAGTTTAAATTTATGGCAGGAACTGCGCAAGGCATTTCTGTTATAGAAAAAATTAGATCATCGTATGAAGGAAAAATACCTGTTGAAACTGTACCAATAGAAGGCGCACCATCTAAAGAAGAGTTATTTGCTATGGTCGGTGATGAAAGATATAAATCAGATCCTGTTTATAGAGCTAAAGTAGAAAAAGCATTCGCTCAAAATTTTAGTTAATTTTATTGCAATAGTCTTGATTGTGTGCTAGATTACAGTCAAGGCTTATTGTATTCATTCGTAATACAACCCTTTAATACAAGTAATCTTGTCGTGTGGCTATCGTAAATAGCAAGCACAGGCCCAGACTTCTGGCTTACCAAAGCGATTAATTTTTTATTTATTAATTTCTAAGGAGAAGATAAATGTCGATTGGATTATCCCCCGCATTTGTTACGCTCTTTGAGGCCGAAGTTAAGCAGGCTTACCAAGGTAAAGCTGCACTTGTAGAAGCTACAAGACAAAGACGAGGCGTTGAAGGCAATATAGTAAAATTCCCGAAAGTTGGGAAAGGCGTGGCTACACTACGTGTACCACAAACAGACGTTGTGCCATTGAATACTGATTTCTCACAAGTTACTGCAACAATGCAAGATTGGAACGCTGCTGAGTATTCAGACATCTTTATGCAACAAAAAGTTAATTTTGAAGAAAGACAAGAGTTAGTTCAAGTAGTAGCGAACGCTATTGGCAGACGTCAAGATCAACTTATTCTTGATGCACTTTTAGCAGGTAAAGGTTCTACAGTCGCTCATGGCGGTACAAACTTAACAGTTGCTAAACTTCGTGATGCTAAAAAAACAATGGACACAAACAATGTACCACCAGAAGATAGACACATGATTATTCATGCGAATAACCTATCAAACTTACTTGGCGAAACATCAGTGACATCTGCTGATTTCAACACAGTACGTGCGTTAGTGTCTGGTGAACTTGATACATTTTTAGGTTTTAAATTCCATACTTTAGGTGATCGTACTGAAGGTGGTATTTCTATTGATGGTTCAAGTATTCGTTCTTGCCTAGCATTTCATAAGACTGCTATTGGTTATGGCGAAGGCATTGGTCCTAAAACTGAAATCAATTATGTACCTGAAAAAACATCACACTTAGTAAACGCAATGCTTTCAGCTTGCTCAACTGCTATTGATGGTGAAGGTATTATTGAAGTTCAAGCTAACGAATCTTAATTTAAGGAGAAAATTACATGGCTTATGATGTAGATAAATTGTCACCAGCTGGTGCACAATCTAAAGCGGGTACAGCTCCTCAAATGTGGACTTACTCAAGTACAGATGCAAAAGCAACAGTAGCAGCATCTGGTTATTTTAATAGCGCATCATCTTTATTAAAAGTTGGTGACTTAATTTTCGCATACAAAACTGACTCTACTGTCAGCGCTACTATGCACGTTGTGTTAAGCAACAGTGCAGCAGGCGTTGTAGATGTGTCAGCAGGTACAGATATTTCTGTAGCTTAGTTTGTAGTGATAATCGTGCATTTGGTAGGGGTTTCGGCCTCTACCTATTTGCATATTTGGAGAAAGTAAATGGCAACTGGTGATACTGACATTTTAATTTGTTCTGACGCATTACTAATGCTTGGAGCTAGTCCTATATCTTCATTTACAGAAGGAACAGATGAAGCAAATACTTGTGATCGTCTTTACCCAGATATTAAAATTAAGACTTTAGCAAGTTATCCTTGGTCTTTTTCATTTAAAAAAATACAGCTTGCTAGACTTATAACTACTCCAACTAATGAATATAAATATGAATACCAAATGCCATCAGACATGATTGGCGTTCCTAGGGGTTTGTATGATACTAGCAGTGTAGGCGCAAATATAAGAAAAGAATATAGAATTATGGGTGACAAAATATTAACTAACTATGAAACAGTATATGTAGATTATCAATTTAATGTTCCAGAATTTTCTTTGCCACATTATTTTGTACAATTATTAAAATATCAAATGGTATGGCATTTAGCGTTACCAATTACAGATCAAGTAGAAAAATCAGATTATTGGAGATCTATTGCTCAAGGCTCTATAGGAGATAATGGCCGAGGAGGTTATATGCGGCAAGCAATGAGTATTGATGCTCAAGGACAACCAACAAACTTTATACACGAGTATTCTCTTACTGATGTGAGAAATTAATGGCTCGTTTTGTTACTGTACAAACTAATTTTACTACTGGCGAATTAGATCCTCTTGCTAGAGCTAGGGTAGATTTAAAAGCATATGGAAATGCTTTAGAAAAAGCTACAAATGTAATATGTCAACCTCAAGGTGGAGTTAAAAGAAGGCCTGGAACTAAATTTATTAATGAATTAACAGGAGCGCCTGCTAACGGTGTTAAATTAATTCATTTTGAATTTTCAGTAGATGATAGTTATATGTTGTGTTTTACAAACGACACCATGTTTGTATACAAAAACAAAGCATTAGTACATACAGAATCAGGGACTAATATAACTTCTACTTTTCTAGCTAACATGAATTGGACTCAATCAGCAGATACGCTTATTGTTGTTCATGAAGATATGCCTCCAAGAACTATTGTAAGAGGAGCTTCAGATACAGATTGGACAGTAGGCACATTAGCTTTTACATCTGTTCCTAAATACGCTTTTACAATAGTTATTTTTGATACTAGCTCTGCTGGACATTTAACGCCAAGTGCTGTTACTGGAAATATTACATTAACCTCTCAGCATAGTATATTTACAGATGCTCATATAGGCCAATATATAAATATAAGCCCTCAAGGTAGAGCAAAAATTATTAGTAGAACCAGTGCAACCGTTGTTAATGTAGTAACAGAATATCCGTTATTTGATACATCACAAATTGCAAATGCTAATTGGGAACTAGAAACAGGGTATGAAAATGTATGGTCAGCTACTCGTGGATACCCAAGGTCAGCTACGTTTCATCAGGGAAGATTATATTTTGGCGGTAGTAAATCAAGACCATCTACTGTATGGGGTTCTAAAGTTGGTTTGTTTTTTGATTTTCAATCTACAGAAGCATTAGACGATGATGCTGTTGAAGCTACTCTCGATACTAATACCTTTAATGCTATCACTGATATTATTTCTGGTAGAGATTTAAACCTATTTACAACAGGTGGAGAGTTTTATGTGCCACAAGAAGGTTTAAGCCCAATTACTCCATCAGATTTTTTCTTTAATGCTTCTTCATCTAATGGATCAAAAGAAGGTGTTAAGGTAAAAAAATTAGAATCTGGTATGTTGTTTGTGCAGCGCCAAGGCAAAACATTAAATGAGATTGCATATTCTGATGTGCAGCTTACCTACATGACAACTAAAATATCTTTGTTATCAGGGCATTTACTTAGAACTCCTGTAAGAATGGATTTAAGAAAAGCAATAGCTACTGATGAAAATGATTTATTGTTAATAGTAAACACTGACGGTAGTATGGCTACTTATTCATTATTAAAATCACAAGATGTTATTGCTGCTAGTGAATTTACTACTGTTGGATCTTATATTGATGTAGGTGTTGATATTGAAGATATTTATGTTGTGGCTAAAAGAGCTGATGCTGGTTCAGATAAATTTTATGTTGAAGTGTTTGATAATTCTTTACTAACAGATTCTGCTGTTACAGGAACTACAGCAACAAGCTTAAATTGTTCTCATATTGATACAGCAACGGTTAATGTTATATCAGATGGTTACGTTGAAGCAAATCAATCAGCAGATTCAGCAGTTACTTTTGTAAATCCCCCTACAACATCATCTGAAGTTGGATTACCTATTTCTGTAGAAATTAGAACTATGCCTGTAGAGTTAGCTATAGCTTCTGGTACAAGAATAGGATATAAAAAACGTATAGTTGAGGTAAACGCATTGTTATTTGAAACACAAAACATTAAAATAAATAATAATTTAGTACCTATAAGAGCTTTAGGTTCAGGAGCTTTAGATGTAAAGGTTCCAGAATTTACAGGTACTAAAACTTTAAATGGAATATTAGGTTATAGCAATACAGGACAAATAACAGTAACACAAACAGCACCATTAAAATTAACATTACTAGGCCTTGAATACAAGGTATCTGTAACACAGGAGAGATAGATGGACGCTATAGCAGCAGCAAAAGCAGCATTTGCAACAGTGCAGCCTTATTTTGGCGCAATAAGTGCTGTAAGTTCTATATTTAGTGGTGTGCAATCTTATCAGCAAGGATTAAATCAAGCTGCTGAAGCACGCATTAAAAGTAAACAAGTAAAGCTTGATGCTGATTTAAAATCATTAAACAAAGAACAAGAAGGCGTAGCGTTAGCTAGAAGGCAACAAGCAATAGCAGCATCATTATTAGCTAAAGCCGCAGCTGGAAATATTGATCCTTTTACTGGAAGTGCTAAAGATATAGCAAATATAAATGAAACATATCTTGGTGAGGATTTATTAAGAATACAACGTATGCAAGAACAATATAAGACTTATGGTGATGTTATGAGTTCAATACTTAATAATCAAGCTGAATCTTATGAAAAAGCAGGTGCTGTTGGTTTTATTAAGAGTATTGGTACAGCATCATACCTTATGTCTACAACATATACTCCAGCAAAGGTTACACCTACTCCTACTACAGCTGTTCCTGGATACTCTGGTTATAGATCGTCAAGGTTATTAATGGACTCATATGACGGTCCAACTTCTATGTTTGAAGGATCTACTGGCTATGGAGGTACTCCAGTGGGAACTAGCCCTTACTCAGCATTTCCTGGGAGATATTAAACAATGGCAAAATTACCACGCTATGAAAGACAAATAATAAAAACTGAGTTAGCTCCAGCAGCAGAAACTACTAATTTACGCGCTGCAACAGAGTATAGTAAAACCTTACAAGGTGCTTTAGATCAATTAACTCAATACACAGCAGGTGAAGCTAATGTTTATGCAGAAGAGCAAGCTACAGAATCTTTTTTAGATACGCCATTAACATTACAAGACTATCAAAAAGCAGCTAGAACAGAAGAAGATCCAGTAAAGCAATTTCATACTGGAGGCACTACATACAACGAAACATTAACTAAACTATATGCAAATCAAGCAAAAGTTGATTTATTAAGTCAATTACAATTAGATCAAGAAGCAGTATTAACTAAAGTTAAAGACGGCACTTTGACTGATGTTGATGCTATAAGAGCTGAAATGCAAGCACCTATTGCTGGGTACTCAAAAGTTATTTATAACATTGATGCAGCACAAGGCGCACAATTTGCTAATCAAGCTACAACATATAGTAAAACATATTTAAAATCAGCAATGAAAGAAGTATCTGATAATGCTGAAGCTGAAATGCAGTTAAAAGTTGGCAAGTATAGCCAACAAGCTACATTAAATTTTGATGAATATGTTAAAAACGAAAATGATCCATCGTTAATAATGGCGCATAGAGATTTTCTTTTAGACAATGCAACAGAGTTTTTTAAACTTACAGGCAAAACAACTGAAAATCTAAATAAATTTACAACTAAATTAGATAAGATTGAAAAAGAAGCTTTTGCTGCAAAGATAGCTGAGTCAGCTTATCTAAATGGAGTGTCTAAAGATGATCTTAATAGAAGTATGATTTTAGAAGATACTCCAGGGGAAGATTACAAAAGATACTATCAATCTTTAACATCTGATAAACAAAAAGATTTACGCACTTCTATAAATACAGCTTACTCTGCTATAGAAATTACTAAAAGTTCTAACAATCAAGGCATTAAAAAAATATTAAATGCTGCAAGTAAAAGATTAGACAATTTAGAGTTTATAGATTTTGATGAAATAGATAAGTTTAAAGATAGTATGGATGATACATTGTTGCTTCAATATGACTTATTAGTAGAAAAACAAAAGATTAATGAATTAGCATTTGAAAAAACAAAATCAGAATTTAAAGATACTGCGGAAGAATATAGAAATCAATATGCTGGAGAAGAAAACACACAGTTTGAATCTGACATAGCAAACCACTTTAAGAAAGTAGAAGAAGATATAGATAAAAGATTAAGAGATAATCCTGTTCAATTTGCTATGCAACACAAACGATATAAAGATTCTATACAACCTATTATGATAGAGGAATTTCCTATGACTGAACAAGAAATTTCTAGTGTACGTCAAAAAATAAGTAGTAGAAAATCTGCTATGGCACAATTTAATCAAGAGTTTGGCGTTGTAAATGAAGAATTTTTTAATGATAAAGAAATTCAATACTATGATGATTTGTTAGAAGATGCTAATAAAGATGAACTGGTTAATATAATTACAGGTTTAGATGTTGTATATGATGATGATAAATATGATTTATTTGATAAATTAGAACAAAAGAACTCTGCTTTAGGACACATGGGATCTTTATTAAATGCTAATTATGATCCACCACTAAGCGCTCAAGATTCAAAACAAACTAATCTTAAGTTATTAGCAGAAGGATTTGTTATTGATCGTGATACTGATATTAAATACTCAATGGCTCCAAGTGATACTAAACTTACTGATGAAGAATTATTAGGAGCAGATTTAGATTCTGTTACAAGAAATTCTATAATACAATCAGGTAAATTAATATATAAAGCATTAAATAAAAATACTCCAGCAACATTTGATAGTATAAAATATATACAAGCTTTAGAATTAGCAGCAGGAAAAATTAATGGATATGGTGGTGTTATTGAATATAATAATAGCACTATACTTATTCCTGCGTATTTAACTAAAGATATTCTTGAAGGCATTATGGATACAGCTACATTAGATGATTTTAAAAATCATGCTTATACTATTGATGGAGAAAAAATAGATAACTTAGGAGGTTATGAAATAAGTCAATTTAGAAAAGCTCAAATTGATTTTCCTGTAGATAAAGATAGAATACGATTAATAAGTAAAAGTAAAATTGATCGAAATTTATTTAGTCCTACAATAACAATTCCTGCTAAACAGTTTGTAGTAAATGATCAAGTATTAACTATTGACATAAGAAGTTTATTAAAAGATTTACAAGATAGAAATATTGATATTGAATAATGGGAATATTTCGTTCACAAAAAATAGCTAAACCAACTCCTGAAACTACTATTGCTCCTGGCGTTGTTTCTACAGGAGAAATATTTGATGCGTATGATGACTACGCATTTTATTTGTCTGGTCGTTCTGATGCAAAAGCAAATACTTATAGTGAAGTATGGCAACCATACCTAGATGAAATTAAAGAAAAAACAGGTCTTGAATTAGATAATCCTGGAGCAAGATTTGGACTTAATGTAACTCTTGAAGATATGGCAACTGACACAATGGAGTACAATGAATTTGGTCTTTCTGCTAAAGATAATCTTGAATATGGTATTGAACGTCAAAAAGCTTATGATGATGATGTAAAAAAAATACAAGCAGTTATTGCAGCTAATGAAAGAGCATTTAATCCTAAATCTAATTTGTTTAATTTAAACCAAGGTGTTATTAATGATGAAGTTTTAGATAAGATTGAAAGCGTTTTAGAAAACAAAGATTTTGTTGATGAACGCACTAACACTAATATGGTTAGTTTGGATGGTGCAAAAAAAGTAATTGGTGGTATTCGTGGTAGTTTTACTGATCCAGTTAATTTAACAGCAGCAGGCGTTTCAATGATTCTTCCAACTAAAAGTATTATATCTAGGTTATTTCTTGATGGAATGCTTGGTGGAGGAGCTGAAGCAATTATACAAAAAGATGTGCAAAATTGGTTTAAGGAAAATAATATACCTTACTCAGATGAAGAATATTGGGAGAATGTAAGACTAGGAGTTTATACTAACCTTGCTTTAGGAGGCGCTTTAGAGGTAGCAGGTAAAGGCATAAAATTATCTACTAAACAACTGTTAGAAGGAGTTAGAGCTTTTAGAAAAGCTAAAGCAGAAAAGCAGGGTAAGGTTTATTCTGATGATCAAGATGTAATAGATTTAGAAGTTCAAAGTGAAATTAATGAAGATTTAAATAGTAAAAATCCATTAGCTAACGATCCTGATAATGTACAACATCAAGCAAATATTGAGAGCGCAACAGCTGCTGTTGTAGATGGAAACTATGATGCAGTACCAACTGTAAACATTGCTAATGCAAAAACAATGGATGAATTAATAGATGCTTCTAATATTAATACTCAAATATTAGATCCAGATGACATTGTTATTGACGCTAAAAGATTTCAATTTAAAACAGGTGGAGATGTTAAAGGTAGATTGCCAACCCTAGAAGGTGTACAAAAGTGGGAAGATTATAAATCTAATGTTATTTTAATATTTGAAGATAAGAATGGCAAAAGGTTTGTAGCTGACGGACACCAAAGAGTAAATTTAGCTAAAGAATTAAAAGACAAAGGACAAAAACCAAGGCTTGTATCTCATATTATTAAAGAAGAAGATGGTTGGACACCTGCAACAGCAAGAGCTTATGCTGCTAGAAAAAATTTAGCAGAGGGTTCTGCTGATGCTTTTGATGCTGCTAGAGCTTTACGATTAGATCCTAATGCGTTAGATAACCTTCCACCTAGATCAAAGTTAGCTGAGTTTGCGCAAGGGCTATCTATGCTTGATCCAGAAGTTTTTATAAAAGCTGAAAACACAAAAGTTAAAACAAGTTATCTTTCAATGATTGGCCGTAATTTTGATGATGCAAAACAACAAGAGTCAATGGTTAAGTTATTAGATCAAATAGATCCTTCTAATGAAACTAAAGCTAGAAGTATTATAGAGCAAGCTAAAGAAGCAGGATTTGTTACTAAGCAAGATGTACAAACAGGATTGTTTGGTGATGATGATATTGTAGAAAATTTATTTATTGAAAGAGCGGATATATTAGATTCAGCAATTAAGTTAATTAATAATGAAAAACGTGTATTTACTACACTTGTAGAAAACTCACCATTTATTGAGAAATATGGAAACAAGTTAAGTAAAACAACCAATATTCAAAGGAGAGATCTAAATGGGGAAATCATCGAAACGATCAAACAAAATGCAAACATCAAAGGCGAAATCTCAGAATCGCTCACAAAAATTGCAAAACAATACAATGATGGCAAAATCAACCTTGGACAAGCAGCAAGACAATTCACAGAAGATGTCGGAAATAGATTTAGATCTGGTGGATACCGCGGCATTAGGGCTGGCACAGCAAGGATCGATGATGACATTGCAGAGGTACTTGACGAGAGTCAACAACCTAAAAATTCAATCGAACAAGAAGGCTTAGAAAAATTTGATAATCCTACTAAAATGGAGCTAGATGATTTAGAAGCTATGTCAGAAATGAATGAAGATTTATTTAGTCAAATTGAAGAAATAGATCCAGAATTTGCTAAAGATTTAGAAATAGAAGATGGTACAAAGTTTACGGAAATGAAAGAAGAAATTGCTAGAGATCAAAGAATCATTAAAGAGTTGAAGGACTGCTAATGGCTATGCATGGTAAAAATTGTATTATTAAAAACCAATCCATGACGGAGATTGAAAAGCAAGAAAGTTTAGAGCTTTATGAACAAATGGAGTTAGAGTATGGCCCTGGCATTAATACAGCAGAAAAAGTGTTTGATGCTATTAAATACAAAAAATACTTAAAAGCAAAAAACAGGACACTAACCGCAGAAAGAACTATGCGAAATATTTTGCGTATGGAAAAATTTGCTGAAAGATCATCTGGCAACAGATATGGTCATGCTGTATTAAGTTTTGTATCTCCAGACGCTAGAGGTGTTATGAGAAGTTTTAATTTAGAAAATAGATCTATTGCTTATCGTAATGACATATTATCAAGTATGGCTGATTTTACACTTGCTACTATGAAAAAAGGTATTACAGGTGGTAGAGGTAAAGGATTTTTAGGAATTCATGGTAAAGCTAGTAAAGCAGATCAAGCTTCTTTTATAAGAGAAGCATCTAATGTAGCAGAAGGATTACCTGCTAGTACAGGCAATCCAAAAATGAGAGCTATGGCTGAAGCCTATCTTGAGTCTATGGAAAAAGCACGACAGCTTTATAACAAATTTGGCGGAAATATGCCAAAAATGAAAGGGTGGTTTATAAAACAAACACATACAGCAGCTTCTATAAGAAAGATGACAAGGCCTGACTATGTAAAATTTACTATGGATAGATTAAACAAGGATGAAATTATTTCTTATAAAACCAATCAACCAGTAACAGATTTAGAATTGCGTTTATTAGTAGAAAAACATTATGACGATATAACCAAAGATGATCCTGGAACAGTATTACAAAAAGCTCCAACACAATCACTTAATGCTTCTCGCAGTCGTATTTTTAAATTTAAAGATTTTGACTCTTGGTATGAATACAATAATCAATTTGGTGAATCAGATATATTTTCTAACATTGTAGAACACGCAGATAAGATGGGGCGTGATATTGCGGAAATGCAAATACTTGGGCCACAACCACAAAAAGTATTAAACAATATGATTGAGTATGCAGAGAAAGCTTATGCTGCTGGAAAAGGAAACAAAAAAGGAATAGGAAAAGCGCAACAGTTTTATGATGTATTTAAAAGAAAACACAACGAAGCTGCTAGTGAATTTTGGGCTAATTTTTTTACAGTTAGTAGAGGATTAGCAACCGCAGTTTATTTAACACGAACAATACTTACAGCTATTGCTGACACAGCAACCTCTTATATTACTGCTAGAAAAATAGGTATGTCTGGATTAAGGCCTATAAAAAATCTTATATCTAATACTACAAAATTTACAGCTACTGCTGGAATGTCTACAAAACAAAGAAATGCTTTTATGTTAAGGGCTGGTGTTATTGCAGAAGATTCTATATTTGCAGCTCGTGCAGCATCTAAAGAAGCAGGTGATGCTTTAAGCGGGAAGGGATGGACACAAATATTAGGTGATGTTGTTATGCGTGCGCAAGGACTAACTGCGTGGACAAATGGATTACGATCATCTATGGCACAAGAAACCATGGGTTATTATGCACAAAATATAGGTAAATCATTTGATCAGTTAGATCCATATTTTCAAAACAGTTTACAAAAATACGAACTTGATACTGATTGGGATCTTATAAGAAAAGCAAAACCTGAAACATATAAGGGAGCTACTTTTATAACAAAGAAAAGTTTAAAAGAAATAGATCCAGAATTAGCTATGAGATACCATGAAATGATATTAGACGTAATGAACGATGGTGTTATTTTAGCTGGTATTAAATCTACAGCGGCAGCTTTATTAGGAACAACAGCAAAAAGAGGAACCTTTGTAAGAGAAACTTTTGGCAATGTATTTCAATTTAAAAACTTTCCTATATCTATTTATATACAACATTTATACGGTCAAGCTTTTGAAGATAATGTAAACACTAGAATGTTTGGTATGAATGTAAATCCTAAATTAGCAAGAGCTTATAATGTTGTACAATTTGCAGGTTTTGCTACTGCAATGGGTGTACTTTCTATACAATTAAGATCAATCTTGGATGGTAAAGATCCTAGATCTATGGATCCTAGTACGAAAAAAGGACAAGATACATTATTAGATGGTTTTTTTAGAGGTGGTGGCGCAGGTATTTTAGAAGAAGTATTAAGAGATCCAATTAGCGTTGGTACAGGAATTACTTTAACAGGACCAGTGGGTTCTATGTTATCTGATACAGCAGAATTAGGTTACAGTTTATATGATTCTGCTTCAACAGGTGAATCAGATTTTTCTGATGACTTATATGATTACATAAGACGTTATAACATTATAGGAAATTTGCCTTACACTAAGTTAGCTACAGATAGATTAATTATAGATCAGGTAGCAGAAAACTTAGATCCTGGATTAAAACATAGGATTCGTAAAAAAATAAGCAGGCAAGAAAAAAGAAGAAACCAAAAATATTGGTGGAAACCTTTTGATCCTAAACCAAGTAAAAAAATAGATTGGGAAAAAGCTGTTGAGTAAAAACGTATTTTATGGTAAAAACTAAATAGAGGATAATTATGGCTATAGATATTTCAGCAACTTCAAGGCGTATTGTATATACTGGTTCAGCAGGCACTGGACCGTATTCTTTTGCGTTTAATATATTGGTCAACACTGACCTAGCTGTATTTTTTGATGATACAGAACTAACGCTGACTACTGATTATACGGTAGCCATTAGTGCTGATGGTACAGGTAGTGTTACTATTGTTGTAGGGGGTAGTGCAAGAGTACCAAGCACACCAACAGGATCTAACCGAGTTACTATTGTTGGTAACAGAACCATACAAAGAACCACTGATTTTACTACGGGTGGACCACTGTTTGCTGCATCACTAAATGATGAGTTAGACAGTCTTACTATCTTTACTCAACAAAACCTAGAACAATCTAACCGAGGTCTGCGTGCGCCAAACACAGATCCTACTACAGTCAACATGCAGTTGCCTGACAATACAACACGAGCAAACAAAACACTAGCGTTTGATGCTAATGGTGATCCTGTTATCGGTGAACAGATTGGTGATAATCGTGGTAACTGGTCAGCAAGTACATCTTATAACAAACGTGACTTAGTAAAAGATACATCAACTAATAATATATTTATGGCTAATACTGCTCATACATCGAGTGGTTCACAACCATTAACAACCAATACGGATGCAGCTAAATGGGATTTAATTGTAGATGCTCAATCTGCTAGTACAAGTGATGCTAATGCTGCAACCAGTGCGACTGCTGCGGCTGCAAGTGCAACCGCTGCGGCTACGAGTGCAACTGGCGCTGGAACTTCTGCTACAACTGCCACCACAAAAGCGGGCGAAGCGGCTACATCTGCAACTAGCGCAGCATCCTCTGCTACTTCAGCAACAGGCTCTGCCTCGACTGCGACCACCAAGGCATCAGAAGCAAGCACTTCTGCAACTGCCGCTGCCTCTAGCGCAACAGCAGCTGCATCATCAGCAACCAGTGCCACCAGTTCAGCCTCATCTGCTACCAGTTCCGCCTCTACTGCGACAACGAAAGCGAGTGAGGCAAGCACATCAGCATCCACCGCTACAACCAAGGCAAGTGAAGCTGCGACTTCCGCCACTGCTGCTGCGACCTCTGCAACTTCTGCCGCTACATCAGCTACCGCATCTGCTACGTCAGCTACTGCCGCTGCATCATCAGCGACTTCTGCTGCATCTAGCCTCAGTACATTTCAAGGACAATATCATGGAGCAGCGGGTTCTGATCCTTCATCTGGATTAGATGCTGGTGATTTATATTTTAATACATCTACTAATCAGTTAAAAGTTTACAATGGTTCTGCTTGGCAAGTTGCCGCAGTATCTGCATCTGGATTACTAACTGCTGCTAACAACCTATCAGACGTTGCAAATGCTGGCACATCTAGGAGTAATCTAGGTCTTGCTATTGGTACAAACGTACAAGCATTTGATGCTGACAATGCAGTAACCGATGCAGCACAAACATTTACATCTGGGCAACGTGGTGAGATAACAGCACTTAGTGATGGTGCAACAATAACTCCAGACATGAATGACTCTAATAACTTCTCAGTAACTCTGGGTGGCAACAGAACATTAGCTAACCCATCTAACATAGCAGTGGGACAATGTGGTTCTATCTTTATAGCACAGGATGGTTCAGGATCAAGAACACTAGCATTTGGTTCTTACTATGACTTTGTTGATGGCACTGCTCCTACATTAACTACCACTGCATCTGCCGTTGATCGAATAGATTATGTAGTCAGAACGTCAACATCTATCCATGCAGTAGCTACTTTAGCATACAGCTAACATGGCTGTCTTAAATAATAACCAACTGGGTGGCGCATCTGGTCAAGCAGGTGGATATTTCCTAACGGATAGCTTACGCCTTCGTTCATCTGCTAGTGCTTATTTAAACAGAACTCCATCTAGTGCAGGTAATCGTAGAACATTTACTGTTTCTATGTGGGTTAAAAGAGGTAAGCTTGGAGTAGAACAGAAATTAATAACTGCCTATGGAAGTAATGACAATAATGGATATTTTGAATTAAAGTTTAGTTCAAGTGACCAAATTTATTTTGGGGTATACACAACTGGCTCTACATCTGCTGCTGTTTTTCGTGACCCCTCTGCTTGGTATCATGTAGTTTTAAAAATAGATACTACTCAAGCATCTTCAGCTAATAGAGTAAAAGTATATATTAATAATACAGACCACACTGTTGATGTTGGCGGAACTTTAGCACAAGATACTGACCTAGCTTGGAATAACACTGTAGTACATTCTATTGGTAGGGATACAAGAGATTCAAATAACTATATAGATGGTTATATAACAGAAATAAACAACGTAGATGGACAAGCATTATTACCAACAAGCTTTGGTGAAACTGACGATAACGGCACTTGGATACCTAAACAATACACAGCCTCATATGGCACAAATGGTTTCTACTTACCTATGAAACCTACTACACAAGCTACAGGATTTAACACAGTTTTATATGCAGGTAATAATGGAACTCAAGCTATTACTGGTGTTGGGTTTACTCCTGATTTTGTATGGATTAAACAAAGAACAGACACTTCTTCTAATGTTTTGTCTGATACAGTTAGGGGAGCTGGTAAAAGTATTCTCTCAAATTCAACAAATGCAGAAGATACAAATAATATTTATGGATATTTAAGTGCATTTAATAGCAATGGATTTACTGTAAGTACTGGAACATCTAATGCAGGTAGAACTAATGAAACATCAGATAATTATGTAGCATGGTGTTGGGATGCAGGAGGTTCTACTGTTACTAATGATACTGGCACAATAGACTCACAAGTTAGAGCTAACCCATCAACTGGTTTTTCTATTGCTACTTACACAGGTAATGGAGGCACAGCAACTTTTGGTCATGGTTTAGGTGTTGAACCTAAAATGGTTATAATTAAAAACAGAAGTCAAGCAGATGGATGGTATGTTTGGCATACAAGTAATAGTGCTGGAGTTTTTGGATATTTATTTT
>WLWF01000524.1_pt1 | contig 36438 bp, 64 predicted proteins | sample 6718331 | NCBI WGS metagenome assembly WLWF01 (sample SAMN12718692, study PRJNA515312) | sponge metagenome | isolation source: marine sponge | host: Mycale hentscheli | place: New Zealand: South Island, Marlborough, Capsize Point | collected 2003-05-01 | reverse complement strand
TGTAGAATTTGTACCTGAATGAAGTTTAGTATTAAAATAATCTGTAGATTTATTAATTGTTGTATATGCCATTATAAATTTAATCCTTTTGTTGATAAAGCTGTATAGCCAGTTGGTACATCATATTCAAATATTCCTATTCCAGATGCGTTAGCTCCTGCACTAGATACTGCAGTTGTTCCAAAGTAGCCATTACCGAAGTTTGCTTTAACTTCACAAGCACTTTCATAAACTGCTGTACCAAAAAATTGAAAAGTACCATCTGGAGTAAAACTTTTTGCTGCACCTGTTTTTGATGCACCACTTGCAGGATTTCCAGAATTTTGCCATGTTCCATTTTTGCCAAAATATAAAGCACCATTATCTAAATCCATAGCTAATTGAATAATATCATTGTCTGTAAAACTTGCACCCCAACTACTTGTTATACTTCCTGCATCATTTAATCTACCATCAGGAAGATAAGCAAGTCCACCTTGTGTACCTATTTGTCCACTAGAGCCATTAGTTCTATTTGCACCAGCTTCATTTATAAAACCGATATTTGGATAACCAGTACCTCTTACATCTGTAGTTTTAAATTCACAATAAAATTTTCCAGAACTTGCACCTAATGAAGAATAAGCATTTCCATTATTACTTGAACTATTACCTACTGCTGTATTGTTTCCTTCTGAAAATGAAACATATCTTTGACTATCGTTATTTCTATTAGCTAATGAATTAAAAGTAGCAAAAACATTACTTGGACAATCTTCTGTTTTTGTAAGTGTACCAGAAGTGACTGTTAAATTATGTGAATTACCAGATTGATCTGTACCAGAATTTGTATCTTTTAAAATAAAATATCCATTGTTTCCATAATCTGATGTAGAAATTGATGGAGAAGTTTTTATTTTCCATTCTCCAGTTGTACTGTCTGTTTCTCCAAAAGTCGTTGCAGGATAATCTATTCCATCTACATAATGAACATGTGATATTATTCCAGAAAAAGGATTAGATGTACTATTTCCAGCAGTACCAATAGCATGTTGATTTGTTCCTGTAGATACTTTCATTCCTAAACTATCATTTGCGTCAGGATATGTTCCTGTCATTGTTTGTCTAACACCATTTACATAAAGTTGTATTCTATCTCCTTGTGTTCCATCTGTGGTATCTCCAATTAAACAAATGTGATACCATGCGTTGCAATCTCTATAAACTGCTGTTGTAGTCACTTCTGCTTGTAAATCTCCACCATCTTTATCATAATAATAAAGTTTTTCATTATCTAAAAATCGTAGTTGAGCTTCGTTATCTCCATTAAGATAATTTGCTAAAAAATTTTGAGTTGTTCCTGAACTACATTTTTTAACCCAAGCTGACCAAGTAAATTTAGTTGCATTAGTTGATGATGTTCCAGTTCTTGCTAGTTTAGTTGCCATTAGTTAAATTGTCCTCCACCTGTTGCACCGAAGCTAGATGTTAAACTAAAATCTCTAGTTACAAACTGACCTTCTGCGTCTGTGATTTTAAGTGTAAAATTATATGTAGTTGGTGTTGTAGAACTACCGCCAAAATCTGATGTAGTTATTACCCCATTTGAAGCTAAACTGCAATTGGCTTGACTACCGCCATTACCAACTAAAACACTTGTTGTTTCTGTAAATGTAATTGAACTATCAGATGATCCTTGAACTGTAAATACAGTTCCTGAAAAATTTCCAGCAACCGAACCTAATGAGCCAGCTGCCGTTGTAAAACTTGGTGCAGTAGAAGCCGTAATAATATTATTTGTACTTCGTCCAGCAAGTCCGTTTGGATTTTCAACTCTAACATAATAGTTACCACTAGCCAAAGTTACATTTACCGAAAGTGTCGTTGCGTTTGTAAATGAAACTGTATTAGAATTTGTAATAGCACCTGTTGAACCATTAACAAATTCAACAGAGGGTATTGAAACAAATCCAGTTCCTGTAATACTTATTGTAGTAGCCGTAGCAGGTGCGATTGTTTGCGATACATTGGCAACTGTTGGTTTTGTTTCAACAGCGTCTATCCAAGATAATTGATTTGTACCACTACCATTGGTAGCTAAAACTTGACCATTGGTTCCTGTGTTTTGAGGTAAGATTAAAGTATATGTTTGTCCTGAAGAATGAGGTGGAGCTTTTATAGAAACTCCATGAGAATTTTGACTACAATTTAAAGTTAATTTAGCGTCAGCACTTGAACCATCGCCTTTAACAACTAAAGTTGGACCTGGTACTGTTTGTTCAGTTCCAGAAACTATATTTCCAAGATTCCTTGCTTTTGACATTTTTTAATTTTTTCCTTGTTTATTAAAAGGCTAGATATTTCTACCTAGCCAAATAAATTATAAAACTATTGTATTAGCTTCGTCTTCAGTTAATGCTTCACCAGCAATTAACTTTGCTTTTGCACTAGCTTTTAAGTCTATTTTAGCTTGTACTGCATTATCTGCTTCAGCTTGAAGTTCAGTAGCTTTAGTATCTACTGCTGATACATTATATTCAATAATATTGTCATTATTATCCATAGCAACATCTCCATTTATTTTTGTTACATTAGGATATAAATTATAAATTGCTTCATGTTTCATTATGCTAATACCTCCATTGCTGTTATTTCACTTACTGATGTGTTGTCGCTAATACTACTTCCTGATGTTGAAGCATGTCTATTCACATAAGTTGTTTGTCCATCTCCACCATTATTAGAAACATACCATTGATAAGTCTGTGCTGATGTACTGTTTGATGTGTGTAAATATTGAAATGATATTCTATTTGTATTTGTTGTTCCTGCATCATAATGACCATCAAGTGTTCTTCCTGCACTTCCTATTGCATCTCCTTTAAAATCACTTTCAGAACCATTAATATATAATCTACAATAATGTCTATCTGCTCCTGCTAATGAAAGAGAACCACTTACTAAAATTTTAGATGAAGTTGCACTTGGTGTTATAGCTACACTTAATCCTGTAACTCCTACCATACCACTTCCACTAATTCCATTAGTTGTGCTAAAAGCATCTCTTTTAACAGTTTGAATTACTTGACCAATTTTTCCACCGACAGCAGGTTCCCAAACTGGATTTTGTCCACTACCTTTTGTAGTTAAAACATTTCCAGAAGTTCCATATCCAAGTCTAGCTAGACCAGAACCATCTCTGTAAAGTATATCGCCTTGTGTTGTTAAAGTTGTGCCTACATCAGTTCCATTAGTACCTGCTTGAGACATCACATTCCAGTAAGTTCCATTACTTACTGCATTTCCTTGTGATGCTAAAATACAAACATAACTAGAACCGCCAGATGAAACCACATCATCTACTGCATAAGCTGTACTGTTGTTGTAAGCTCCTTTCCAGTTAAATTTGATAGCACCTAGATTAATTGTTGCCATGTTTGTTTCCTTATATTGTTGCTATTAAATCGCCATTAGTATCTATGCTAAAGGTAAAACCACTAGCACTAAATAAGACATCATCAAAAGAGGCGAAAGTTGAACTTGAGATGTTGTCTGCCCCTTGATTAGTTGTTGTAACTATCAATTGGCTATTATTATTTTTATTAAAACCATAAACTTCAGCTGAACTAGCATTACCATATTCCAGCCCATTAGCTCCAGAATTAACTTTAATTACCTGTCCTGCAGAACCTATTGAAGTTAAACCTGTTCCGCCTTTTGTTGTAGGAACAGTAGGCAATCTTGCAGAATTTATGGTTCCAGATGTTATATTAGAAGCATTTATAGACGCAACATTAAAAGTTCCGTATGCTACTATTGAAATTATATCATTTAAAGTTGCACCAGAAGCTAATACAATACTTGATCCTGAAGTTACAGTTACATCTGTTCCATTGACCAATTTTGCTCCATTCAAATAGACATCTATAAATCCTGCATCGTAAGCCAGAGTGTTTCCGTTATCGTCTGAACCTGTAAAAGTAGTTTGGTTAGCCGAAGCCGTATATTTAAATCTGGCAGCCGTACCATTTACAGTAGAACCTGCTGCAGCCCAACCACTTGATTTATAAACTTTTAATTCGTTTGCTGTGGTGTCAAAATAAAGATCTCCTACATTTAAAGAAGAAGTCGGAGCTGAACTTGAAATTCTATAAACTTCGGCAAAATTATTTATTGAACTTAAATTATTTGCAGCCGTTGTTACATTTGCAGAATTAGAAGCTAAAGTATTTAATCCACTAATCGCAGCCAAAGTATTCATGTCTGATACTGTTTGTGAAGTACCTAAAGTATTCATATCCGAAACGGCATCTGAAGTTCCTAGTAATCCTATTTGTGTTGATTTAGCAGCAACAGTTGAAACTTCCGTTGCTTTTGGTACTAATCTATGAAAATTGTAAGTATGTTGTGTAGTTGTAGATTCAACTAATATTCCAAATCCTGAAGCTAAAACTGTATTAGCACCACAACCATTTAAAGTTACTGTAGAATTACCAACTGTACCATTAGGAATAGAAACAACACCTGAACCATTGGCTGTATAGGCTTGTGATAATGCTTCAACACTAACAATAGTTCCTACGCCATTATTTACATCTGGATTTGTATTTGGAAAACTTGTTTCGTTTGCTATTGGAACAAAACCGCCAACATCATCAACAAGGTCAATAACTCTTGCATCAATCGCTGCTGTTGTTGCTATAAAATCATCCGAAGCCGACCAAGTTTGTCCTGAATTTATTAATTCCGAAGTATCTTTATTTAAAAATCTAGTGTTTGCTGCAGAAGTTGTGTAAAAAGTATTATCGTCTGGAGTATGTCCAGATTGTTCTGAATTTGTAACTATTGTTGCGTCAGAAATTTTTGCCATAGTAACGGCATTATCTGAAATATGAGCTGTATCAATTGAACCATCTACTAAATGTTCTGAATCAATACTATCGTCAGCTATTTTAGAACCATTAACTGCATCTGCCCCTATTTTAGAATTAGTAACCGCTCCAGAATTTATTTTAGCTTCGGTTACGGCATTAGCATTAAGTTGAGCTGATTGAACTGCATTGTCAGCAATTTTATCATTATTAACTGCATCATTTGCAATTTTTGCTGTTGTTACCGAACCATCGGCAAAGTTACCAGAACCTATTACCCCTAAAGGTATAGAATTATTTGTAGCCGTTAATCCTGATAAATAAATTTCTAAATCTGTGTCGCTTGATAAATTTCCACTATCCCAAGTAACATTAACTGTCGTTACATTACTTGAATAAGCCGAAGAACTTATAGTTCCAAATTTTGTTCCTGTGTTTGTTCCAGTTGCTTTTATTCTTCTATTCGCATGATAGTAAGAAGTTAAATCGTTTCCTGTTGATGTAATAGTAAATTGTGTATTGCTTACATAGGCTGGAGTGTATGCCCCACTTCCGTCACCATAGATTACCCATTGGCTATCATTATACCAATCTCTAGTGTTCTTCATTAGAGCTCTTATGGCATTATTTAAATTTGAGGGTAACATTCCCTCCGCAACACTAATAGTATTTAAGCTAGTGTTGTTTGCTTGGACTGTTGAATAATCTTTTATTCCTGACATTTAATCTCCTATAAACCATGCAAACACTTTATTATTTTCTGTGTTTTTTTGGTTGATTAATACATTGACTGCTTCTTCTACCTGTCTTTGAAAAAATTCTTGTGAATCTAAACTATATCTAACATTGTCTATATCAAATTTATCACTCATCTGCTACCACTCCTTGAAGCAACTAAATCAACTCCTTGTGCATGGCTCCAGACTGTTCCACTTGGTATTTTTACATTAACTCTAACATATCTACCTGATTGCCTAACAGGAACAACACCGCTAGTTACCATTGAACTATAAGTTGAAGTTGTTTTAGTGTCGGCTAATCTTTCTCTAGTTGTTATGGCAACAGAAGAAACTGCGTCAACAATTGGTCTGACTTCGGTTATATCCGACCTTAAACCTGGAAACAACTCTAATTCTTTAGTTTCTAATTCTACTTCGCCAGAATCTCCAGAAAAGATTGCAGCCTTATAATTATTATCTATTGCACCTAAATACAATTGTCCGCCTTGCCAAAATGCAGTATCTAAAGAAATATTAATATTGTCTAGGTTTGCCGATATTAAGTCCATTAATTCAACTGTGTAAGCACCCACATATTGCGTAAAAATTGTAGAAGCATTGGCATTAGATATAGACCATTTTTCGGTAACATAATTATAAATAATTAATTTATCGCAAACTCCAGTTGTGTTTGTTGTATCACTTGAAGATGGATATAACCAAATAGCTAATTGATTAAATGGGTCAACCGCAGCAACTATTCTATCTGTAAATGCTTTGTTTAAATCTTTATCAAAAAATCTATTAACTTTTTCAGCCCCAATAGGTTTTATTTGATCTCCGTTAATTTCAAAAAATCCATCGTCAGCATAAAAGAAAGCTCTTCTATTATCTTGGCAAACTGTTTTTCCATAAGTAGCACCCCTGTTAGGCGATATAACAGAAAATCTGAATACTGTTGCACCACCAACATAATCCATTCTTACTATTTCGTTTTGTCTAAAAATATATCCATATTCCCCAGAAGTTATAGCTACTACTTGTCCTCCAGAACCTGGTAAATCTTGAAAATCTGCTTGTTTAGTTCCAGGTGTCCATGTAGTAATATCATTTAATCCTGACCATTGAACTCTATTTTTATTATTTGTTTGATTACCTGTAACTAAAAAATCTCTAATAACACCTGAAACTCTAAAAGTAGGTGGAGTTCCTGAAGTAGATATTGTTGAAAGATTAGCAAAATTAGTAGAAGTACCCATTTGATAATATTGTGGTGGATTAACACCATTACTAATAATTATGAAATCGCCAAATTGTGTAAAAGTAAAAAAATCTGTATCGCCACCTGTTAATGGAGTTCCGCCAACAAAATTAGTAGTTGTTAATCTAGTAGTGTCCGAAGATACATTGGTTAAATTATCTCTACCAATGGCAGCTCTAGTTACTGTAACAATATTATTTGAAACTGTTGCCGAAAAATCCGCATGACCATTTATAGTAGTTTTTAAATTTGTAGCGGTAGTATCGTTATTTGTTTGTACTTGAAATTCGTTAGCAGATGGACTTCCAGTAGAAGAAGTAAATACAACTGTTGTTCCATCATTTTTTTTTAAAGTTATAGTTTTTCCAGCCCCAATATTTGCATAATCGGTAACTGTAATTGTGCAAGTAGCAAAAGAATTACTTAATAATTTTCCACTTGCCCCTCTATCTATAAAACTTCCAGAAGTTAATTGATAAATTGTATCTTTAGTAGCAGCAAAGTTAAACGCTAGGTTTTCGGTTGATCTAAAAGAACCTGCCCCTTTACTATCTTTACCAATATTTGCTAATCCGCCACCTGCGGTACTTGAATAAGAAATTAAAGACGGAAAAGGTTTATAAGAATTGACGGCATAATATACATTAGTTGCAACTGTGGCTCCAGGATTTAGATGTGGTGGTTGATCAGGTAACCATTCGCCAAAAGGTATTTGCATTTTATTTTCCTACTTTTTTCATAGCTTTAGAGTGAGCTTTTCTGAAAGAAGAACCGCCTTTCATGTCTTTAACCATTTCTTTCATGTGTTTTGCACTATGATGTTTAGAATGTTTTTTAAGTAAAGCTCTTTCTCTTTTGTCAATCATTTTTTTTTCCTAACTATTGTTATTAATAACTTTATTGTTGGGTTGAAAAGCAGCTTCAACGGAAGTATCAGATCTAATTTGTAGGGGCGAACCACTATATTGATCTTCTCTATCGTTTCTTTCAACTCTTTCTAAAGCCGTTACATAATTTTGTTGCCATGCTTGTACTTTTTGTGGTTCAACGCCACCTAAAAATTGTGCAGCATGATATAACGAACCATATAAATATATTTGTGGGTGATTCGTTAATATATAATTTGAAGTATTTGAATCCGATAAAGGATCAAAAGTTTTATAAAAATTTATTGTAGCTGTGTATGTAGAGTCAGGTTTAGAAGCAAATCTAAATTTATCGCCAAGTATTGTATAAACACTAGGCATACCTGTAGAAGAAGAACCTCTTATTTCGTCCATTTGTGGAGGAGTCATATATCTTAAAGCATATTTAGTTCCGCCACTTAAAATAAAAAAATCCCTTACTTGTAAAAATCCAGTAGGTACTGTTTCTTCTTCGGAATCAATTGTAAATGAAGTTGAAGTAGAAATCATTTTACCAATTCTTAATTTAGAATTGTAATCCGCTTCTACTAATTTAATAAAGTCGTCAGATATTTCGGTTGTTAAATCACTTCTATTTAACCAATTAGCAATAGAAGTTTTTAATTCAGCGTAAGTAGATAAAGCCATTATATTCTTCCCTCAGCAGTTCTAAAATATTTAAATTCGTTACTATTTAATTTTTTTTTCATAATATCCTTTTGAACTTCTTTAGGTAAAGCCCACCAATTATTAGTTCCATTATATTCATTAGCCCAAACTTGCAAAGCTAAAATAGGTATAGAAGCAACTCTTTTTAAATCTTTAGACTTTGAATAACCATCGTCTTTATTTAATAGTTCTTTATTATGTTTTAAATGTGAATCTATATTTAGTTCTTCTTTTAAAACAATTTTTTGTTCGGTTTCGTCTAGGTTAAAAGTTTCTTTTTTTAATCCATCTACAAAAACATCTTTTCTCATCTGCCTTGACCTTTATACCTTGTTAGTTTTTTTTGTCTTTTTTCAGATTTGTTCAATGATTTTTTATGTTTGCCAGGTCTTTTTCTTGGTTTAGGTCTGGGTACATAATGAACAAACTTCTGTCTTGCCACTACGCACTCATTTCAGTTACGAACAAATCTCCGCTAGTACTTGTATTTCTAATCGCAGCTATTTTTTCACCTGGCGAAACTTTAATAATTTCATAATCTCCAGCATGAAGATAGGCATCACTTGTTGTAGCAGTTGGTGCTGAAGAAGCATTACCGCCAATAACATAATGACAACTATGTGTAGTTGCTATTCTTACATATTCAGTTTGCGTTCCAAAAACATTTGAAGAAGCAACAGATGAACCTGTAAATGAAACTTTTTGTGTAGTTCCAGGTCTTAAAGCATAATTATAACTCATTTTTTTTACTCCGTTAGGGTTAAGGGGGAAATACCGCTAGGCAGGTTCCCCCATAATTTATTATCTTCTTACAACAATTGTAAAATGTGCAGAATGTGTTCCTGTAGAACCACCGTTTGTTGCGATAGCGATATAATCGCCCTCATTTACATTATTTGCTGCAGTTGGTTCGCAAGTATCAATATCTCCTGCACCTGAACCAGAATGAGCAATTGTTATAGCTCCGTTTGTCATATTAGTAGTATTTACTTTAGCAGTACATACCGCATTACCACCTGAAAGAGCTCCACCTAGAACTGAAGTTATTTTAATAACTTTTCCAGCGTCAGGTACGGCTACTCTTACTGTTGAAGCAGTTGATACATTGTCTAAATGACATTCTAAAAAATAATCGTTTAATGTTCTCATTTTTTTTCTCCGTTTGTCGTTCCGTCTATAACCTTATTAAGACTTCAACATTTGGTTTATTGTTTAGGGGTGTATGTCTAAACAAGGTTACACCCCCAACAATTTAGCATTATGCAGTAGTTAAATCAGTAACTAATCCACTTGCTTTTTCGTTTCTTGATTCAAGAGTGTACTCTGTAACCAAGAATCTTTGATCTCCGTCTGTAGTTTGACCTGGAGTAGTAAGTTTGAAATCTCTTAAAAAAGAAACTCCCCACATATCCATTTCAAGTACATAAGCGTCTTGACCTTTTTTGGCTGCAGTTCCGTTGTTGTTTCTAATAAGTCTATTAGGTGCAACTTGCATAGTTCCAAAATCTGACTCATACACATCAATAGAAGTAATTAATCTTCTATCTTCTGCAGCGTCAAATCTAGTTGAACCACCTGTAAAGCCTGAAAGTTTTTGTTTATTAAAAGCACCAACCATAATCATATTAGGGTTTCCGCCATTATCAAAACATTTCTTTAAAACGCTTTTTAAATGATCTTCAGTGAAAGCTCTCTGCGTACCATCTGTTCTTGCAGTTCCTGGTACATCAGCACTACTAACTTGACCATTAGCACCGCCTGCTCCAGCGTCAACATTAGCTTGAAGCCAAGTTGGTAAGCCAGATAATTTTCTTGCAGTTGATGCGTTTCCAGCAGTTCCAGTTACATTAGATAAAAGAGCTGTTTCCATATCTCTTTTTAATTCTTTTGCACCTTTAGCTACTTGGTAAGCTATTTCACTTGCTCTACCAGCTGAAGTTACGGCTTCGTTTGTGCCTGAAACTTGGATAGCTTTTGTAGAGATTTGAGTGTGGTTAGATACTTCCACAGATGGAACCATTGTTCCATAAGATATTGCAGCACCTTCAACCGCAGCATTAACTGCTGTTGGGGCTAGAGCATCTGTTTGCCATTTGTGTAAAGTATTTGTTGCTCTTGTTTTTGCAACGCCAGACATAAAAGGTGTTTCTGTTGGACTAATATTGTAAATGATGTCCGACAGGTCTTCTCTTATACCTTTTGCTGTATATGTTTGATACATCGCCATGATATATTCTCCTTTAGGTTATTTATTAAATGTAACGCAAAAGTAAATCGGAAGCATCTTTGATTTTTCCAGTTTTCTTGAGCGTTTTAATTTGATTCAACCTTGTTTGAGAATTGATTTCGTCTTTTGTAACTTTGACACCTGATTTAACAAATTTTGATGGCTTAACTTTCTTATTAACTAAAGTTGGTTTCAACTTTTTGTTATTTTGATAGCTCATAGCATCAACAATAATGTCAAATTGCCTTGAATCATAAATTGAATTAACTTCTTTATCGCTAAAGCCTTTAGTCAATAAATAATTCGTCATATTTGTTCTTAAATTGTTCCCTTTAACAGGGTCGGACAAATCAGGGTACTTTAAAGCAACCTTTTTTTGTTCTTCTTTAAGAACTTCTTGAAACTGTTGAGTTTGATGATCTCTAATTCGTTTTTGTGCTTGAGAAATAGTATCTCTACGCTTACGAATTTTACGATCTACTTTTGCAGCTTCAGTTGGATCCTCTTCCCATAAAGCGTCTAGCTCTTTGGAATTAATATCACTATTTATTTCAGCGTTCAAAGTCAACACAAGAGAATTTAAATCTTCTAACTTGGTTGAATACTGTTTTTCCAAACGATCTTTTGCAGATTGTGTTTCTCTTTTTTCAAGAGCTAACTCCTCTGTTTTTCGTCTGTAATCGGCATCCTTTTGATAACCTGCTTTTAATTCTTCAAGGTCAACATCAATTAATTCACCATTAACTTTAACTTGGTGTAAATCGGTTTCTTGTTCTTCAATAGCATCATTTTCTACTGGAGCTTCTTCTTCGTCAGAAACTTCTTGAACTTCTTCTTGATTGGTTTCTGGTTTTTGTTGAACTTCTTGATTATCTTCCGCTTCCGCTTCTGGTTCTTTTGGTTCAACTGGTGCTTCTTTATCTTGAGCTTTAATAGTTGCCGTTTTAGGGTCTAGTAATCCCTCAAGAGTTTTAGCTGCACCTTGTACTGAAACATTGTTCAGTAATGGGTTATTGTCAGACATTAAGTCCTCCTATGGTTAAGCTGTCTTTATGACTTGGCTTATTTTAACTTGGTTTAGTTAAAATTTTGTTTTTACTTGTTGTTTGCGAAAATCTTCAAGCTGTTTTTCAGCTAATTTTCCTGTTTCAATAACAGTTTGTAGATGTTGTTCTACTTTGCCTACAACATTATAAGCAATCCAAAGTTTCTCCCTTGTATCGCTTTCTTTAGCACCTGTTTTTTCTAACAAGGCTTCAGAATAAAGTTTTTTAAGAGTGTCAATTGCCTCTACAAAAATTTTATTCTCTAATATTTGTTTCGCCTGATTGGATCGGCTGACTTCCGCTTCCCTCAGGGTTTGGTCGTTGGTTACCATTTAATCCTTTTAATTGCTCATCAAGTAAATTACCAGCTTTTTGAGCCTGTTCTAATATTTTGTTATTACCAGACATCATTAACTTATCTAAATCCGCATCGGCTTTAATTTTTGCCGTATCAAGTTGTGTATTATATTTTAAAGCCATTTCTTTTAGCTTCGCTTCAAAATCTAACATCATATCTTGTTGCTTTTGTTGTAATTCTCTATTTTGCAATTCTAATTCCGCCATTTTTCGTTTTTCTTCGGAAGAAATTCTTGTAAATTCTATTTTTTCTATTGGAGTTAAAGGCGGTGGTTGTGGCGGAGGCATTTGTTGTTTGCCAATATCTGGATTTACAAAAAAAGCGTCCACATTTTTTAATCCTGCGTTTTCTATAATCTTGGATAAAGTGTTATACATATTTTTTAGCGTAACCATTGGCATCTCTTTTCCGCCTTGTAGGTTGAACGCTTGTAATTGTCTTTCCAAAATACTATTAAGCATAATAACTTGTTGTTCTTTAGAACCTGTTCCTAATCCAACAACAACATTTATATTAAATTTGTCTTTCCATTCGGTAGGTTTAATAGGAATATAATTATTATTAAGTTCTATAATTTGTTCTTTGTCTTGATACTTAACCATTAATTCAAAAATTTTATTAAATAAATCTTTAACGCCTGTTTCCGCAAATATTCTAGCAATTAATTCGGAACGCATTTGTGTTTGTGTCATTAACGCATTTACACCTGTTGCTGTTTTAGAATTTAAAGCGTTAGCGTCTAAACCTTGTGCGGATTTTGTAATTCCAGTTCTAGCTTCTCTAACGGTGTCTAAATAACTTAATAATGGGAACGCTTGTTGTGAAATTGGTTGTGCTTGAAGCGGTTGCATAACTTGATTAGGCGGTTGTTTAGTTCTAACGACACCACCTGGTCTTGTTGTAAGTAAGTCGTCCATATTGACCATTCCGTCCATAACGGCAACTCTATTATTATTTGTCAAATACATATTATCTAAAAGTTGACGCATAACAGTAGATTTCATTAATTGTATATCTTCAACTAATTCGGAAATACTTCTTCCGTAAAATCTATGGGGCATTGGTATTGGTGTAACAGTTACAAACGGTGCGGAGTCGCATGGCATATTTTCTAATATATAACTTCCGTCTCCAGCACAGATTACTTTTCTTAATTCGGCAATTCCATCTCCGTCATAATCAAATCTAATATAAGATTCATATACTAAAACTTTTTCGGTAGATTTATCGGTAGGTTCGTCTTGGAAGTAACCATCAATATTTCTATCTCTAGCTTCTTCTTCCATTGTAAAATTTTCATCTTCATTTCTTGGAAGTTCCATAACTTCATCATAATCAAATCCCATTTCAATTAATTGTGATCTAGTTAGATAAACTTTATGTGCTACAAAATTTGCGTCTTGAATTGTTTTAGCCGATCTATCTATTAAAAATTCTTCAGGCGGTACGCTTTCAATTTTTACTTTGCCAGACTTTCTAATTCTTTTAATTTTACAATTATATAAAACAGCTTTTGGAAATTTTATTTCGGAAATATCAATACCTTGCATTTCGGCTTGTTGCTTGGCTACTTCTTGTTGTTCTTTAACAACTTCGTCAACTATTTCTTCTTCTTCAACTAATTCAATTTCATCTTTAGTATCTTCTAAAGCATCTTTTTCCGCTGGAGTTAAATTTTTATAAGTTTCATGTTCAACGCTTTCGTTTTCATCCCAATAAATTTTTAAAAAACCATTCTTTTCAATTAATGCGTCTTTAAAAAAATTATATAAAAGCGTAAAGCCATCGTTTTGTTTGTAGAATACATGATTTAAATATGCCGTAGCTTGTTCGCTTAATGGAACATCTTCCGCTGTAACAGGATCACAACGAACCACTTTATCGGAAGCGGTAAAAACTCTTAAAAGGTTCGGCAAGATACTTTCAATTGTATCGGAAACATCGGTACTTACTACTTGGCTTCTTCCGTCTATTTCCGTTCCAAGTTTATCGCCTAAATAATATTCAATAGATTTTCTTCTTGACTCCGATAATTCGCCACCTAAATAACCTATGCTATTTCTAACTTGGTTAGTTAAGATTGCTTTTAATTCTATATCGGAAAGTTCTTTATTTTTTTTTGCCATATTAAACTATGTAGCTTGTATCTACCTTTATTGGTTTTTTCCAGTCGCTTCTATCTATTGGTTCGGTAACTGCACCATACCTTATTGAATCGCAAAAATGTGATGCCCAGTTGTGTAAGGGTTTATTACGAAAACAATTATTTTTTTCATCCCATCGCTTACAATAGCTTTTTAACGCTTCTATAAGTTTTTTGCAATTACTTTTATGAAAATAACAATTAGGCAACATTCTTCTTACTTGCTCTATTCCATCTTCTACGCCAAGTTTTGGTGCGATTTCAAATTCCATCCCCATCTCTTTGGCGGACTCCCATCTTGATTTATTCGTTCCTATTTCTCTAACCCTTATATCATGGGGGGCGATATGTTTATCGTAGGTATAAGGTTTATCGTCAATTACATTAAAATAGTGTTCTAATCCCTCACTAGAATTTTCGTAGCAATCAATTATTCTAATTTCGCCACTTGGTCGCCTTTGTGCAAAAGTTATAACGGTGCTATCATTCATCCCTAAATCCCACCAAGTTTCTACTGGAATAGATAAGTCTATTTCAAAATCGGTTATCTTTTTATTCTTATCTAATTCTTCAACTATACCGCCATAATAAGAACCGCTAATCCCAGCTTGGAATGAACATTCAAATTCTTGATCATAACTTTCAGGCGACATGGATAGCTTGGCAGCGTCTAGTTCGTCTTTGGGTATTATCTTTGTTTGACTAGCTTTAAAAACACAAGTGAACCAATCTTTTTGTGTTTTAGACTTCTCATGTAAATCAAAAAACCAATTCCGACCCATCGGTGTGCCGATAAAAATTGCAAAGCCTTTTCGGTCTGATAAGCAAGGGCGTAAAATTGTGTCAAATAAATCTGGACTAATATTTTGGGTTTCATCTACGATAACTCCGTCAAAGTATTGTCCTCTTATGGCACTACTATTTTCAGCTCCTATTATTTGAATACGGCTATTGTTGACGGAGAAATCTACCCTTAATTCTGATTCATTCCATTTAACACCTGGAATTGTGGCGGAAAATTGTTTCATATAATCCCAAGCTGTGCTTTTCCCTTGCAATCTATAAGGCGATATAAAGGCATATCTTGGATATGGATTTTTATTAGTTAGGGCAGCTTTAATTAAATGGTTTATTGCAAACACAGTTTTACCGCCTCTTCTATGAACGATAATAACATTAAATCGGTTCACATCACATTTTTTGTGCAAAAATTTTTGTATTTCTCTAGGATTGTATGGAATAACGATTTGTTTCATATTAAAACAAAACCCCCCTCTTTAGAATCTTTCTAATGTAAAGTAAAATTTTGTTGGCTATCATAAACTTTAGGTTCTTCTACAAATTGGTCTTGCAAAAACTTTGAAAAATCTATTGCTTCGTCATTGTCGGAAAAACCTTGAAAATGAGAAATTACAATTGGTTCGCCTGTTTCTTTATCCTTAATTATAAAAATTATTGTTTTCAATATAAGATCATCCATTTTATTTGTTTATACCATCCATTCATTTTTACCAAGACGACATTCGCAAAATTGGGTATCGGCTCTAAAAAACCCCCCTAAATCTGTCGTTCAAAGCAAAAAAGCCTTATTTTTTAGTAACGATAACTTATGGATTATCAATAGTAATACTTCCGATAATTCAGCGTTATCAAACCTTTTGCATTTGTTCTTCTTTTGTTCTTTTTTTGCTCACATATAACTAATTATCTTTTTATGTGTTAAAAATGCCACAAACCTAATAAAACCAATACTTTTAGTGTTGTAAATATATCACAAAGCATAAATATTGTGGTATTTTTGCAACATTATGACTGCCAACTAATGTTAATTGGTGCTTTATCGTCACCTTTTAATGTTATTTCTGCAGCTTTTCCATACTTTTTAGAACTTATTTTAGAAGCAGACCATTGTGAACTAGCTACAATAATTTTATAAAGATTAACTAAATTCTGTCCTGCCTTTCCATCTATTTCGCCTGATTCTATTTTAGCTTCTAATTCTAATCGTTTATCTTTTAAGTTACTTAATTCTAAATCTATCGCTAGTTCTTTTGCCTTTTGGTATCTATCCATTAATTCATTTGAACTAACTAATTCTTTTCGGAAACTAGCCCAAGTATAATCAATTTCTTCTTTTTCAAATACTTGCCGAATCGTTAAACCATCGGCAATAAGCTCTAAAATTCTTTCGGCTAATCTTGGGTTTAGTTTTCTTTTTCGTCCTGCCATAATTTTTAATCCTTTAAGGGGTGGAGGCGGTTATAGAAAGAAAGGGAAAAAGACCGCCTCACACCAAGTGTACACTAATAAAAACTAGCTAAAAGGGTTTCGCTAGTAGTTTAAATATTTATCATACTAAATATAGTATTACCAATCAAAAATCGTTTTAGGCTTACGAAATGTTCTAGTATCGTTTGTAATAGGATTCTTCTTAATAATTCCTTTTTGTAGTAGCCTATCTATAAATAATTCTACGGAAAAAGAACCCCAGCATTCCCTTTCCCAAATCCATACCATTTGATTTACGGACAATAATCCGCTTTCAAATTCATTGTTTAATTGAACAATAATTTCTAGCTTTTCTTCTTTAGTGTAATCGTTGAACTTTCTATGCTGTAATAGTTTTCCTTTATAAGTATAGGCAAGGGGGGTTATTGTCGAATCATTGGACATTTAAGTTATCCCTTGAATCCTTTTAATTTCTTAAAACCTTTAACCTTATTAATATTATGAGTATTAGTATTACTCTTCTTAATACTACCCAATTTTAGGGTAGTCAGTTGCCCAGAATTTGGGTAGGGCAAGACAACCTTATAAGGGGCTTTTAGTTCATAATAATTAGCCGAAGTCTTTCTGTGGATAATTAGGTATTTTTCTTGAACAAGTTCGGCTTTAAGGCTTTGCAAGGTATTTAAAGAAACGCCCAATTTTTCAATTAAAGTTCGGTTTCGCAAAGTCCGATATTTGTCCGATAAGCTACGAAGATAGCAAAACAACAACTTCGCATTGTTGCTTAAATCATTATCCCAAATGACTTGATTCGGTATCATTGAAAACCCTTTATTTTTCATATTCCCTGCCAGACTATATATACCCTATTTTTGGGTAATCAAATAAAAAAAAATTCGGTGTTCTTGCTATGTTCTATTGTGTTACTTGTACAATTTTTGTATAAATAAGAATGATTCGTATAAATAATAACTACAAACAAAAGGAGGGTTTTATGGATCAAGAAATGACTAAAGCAATAGAAACTTTTAAAAATAAAGTTTTTGAAGATTATGCAGGTTTTAATTCAAGAAGCATAACTTCAATAAGTAAAGATACTATTGAAAAAGTACCATCTTATCAAAATGAAGTTAATAAAAGAATAGACGCTAGACTTCAAGAATTTAAAGATGGGTTTAAAATGGTAGAAACTAAATACTATTATAAGTTTCTAAAAGCTAACGGAAGCGGTCAAAGTGTTCATTCTTTTATAGTTAAAGAAGATAAGGAAATAAGAAGAAAGCACTGGAAAAAGGGAGATTTATTAATGGCTGCCTCTTTTAGTCAACCTGCTTTAAATAAACCTAGAGGCAACATTCTAGGGGAATATAAAGTTCAATGGACAGGTCCGCTTTATTTGTCAGGTCCAAAAGGATTTACTTTATAAATATTAACCAAAAGGGGGCGAAAGCCCCCAAGAAAGGAATTATGAAAGCTAAAGATTATAAAGGTATTACCAACCTACTAGAACAAAAGAACCCAAATAAACGATTCTTTGATTTTATGGATTTTAAAGATACCCAAGCTAGAATCGATTCGCCAAAAATATACCAATATCCAATAAAAAAGCATTATCAAGAACCTAAAAGAAGAACCTTTTTTTATATAGGTTTAGGGCTTTTACTTGTATTATGCTTGTATATTACATGGATTTTGATATAAATTTAACTTTAGAAAGGAATCAATTATGCCAAATATAGAACACAACCAAAGGGAAATACTAGCCGTTAATAATGCCGAATACTTTACTTGTATCAATTGGAAGCCGTTAGGTAATAAAGAACGATTTGAATTTGATACAAAGCAAGAAGCTATTAATAAAGGTAAATCAATTATCAAAGACGACAAAAGGGCAAAGATAATGATTTATGCCGTTAATGGTTCAAACATGGCTTTAGTTCAAACTATAAGGGGTTCTTAATGCAATTGTCATTAAAAGAACTAGAACACATTAAAGTTGCTTTATATACCCACAAAAAAACCTTTTCTAGTTTTGAAGTAAATGGACTTTATGGAAAAATAAAAGACTTTTACAATAAAGAATTAGAAAGGGTTAAAGTCAATGTAAGTATAGAAGATAAAGCTAAAGAAAAAATAATTTCCGCAAATAAACTTTATAACAATATGAAAGGTGCTTTTAGTGAACGCAAGGAATAAACTTTGGGAACAACTAAAAGAAGTTTGCAACAAGAATTATGAAGTTCAAGGGGTACAATTTTGGAAATATATTTTAAAAGCTAAAGATTATGTTCCTTTAAAAGATTTAAAAGAATGGATTCGCAAGGAAGAAATTAAAAAGATTAAACAACAACAAGAACAAAACAAGGAAAACGAAAAAAGGGGAATACATGGCAATAATAGATGGAACTGAAGAAATACTAGATTTAGACTTATTTGGCAATCCAATAGAAAAAAAGGTTTTATTAAGGGAAAAATATTTAGAACCCCCTTTTTCTATATGCGATACCAAGCAAGGAACTTGGCAAAGGCGTAGGCAAAATTGGAAGAATTTAGGAATAGAAAGCGAAGTAGGTAGGGAGGGAACAGACGGAGCTCATTTTGCAGGTCGTCATAGACAAGCCGAAAGAAGCGGAAAGAAACCTGCCGAATCTACCCAAAGAATTTTAGATGTAGGCGAAGTATCTATTTTTGATCCTGCTTTATGCGAAATTTTATATACTTGGTTCGTTGATAAAGGCGGAAGTATATTAGACCCTTTTTCAGGCGGTAGTGTTAGGGGTATTGTAGCCCATTATTTAGGTTGGAAGTATGTCGGTATTGATGTAAGGCAAAGCCAAATAACAAGTAATAAGATTCAAGGGGAAAAGATTTTAGATAAAGATAATCAGCCTAAATGGATATTTGGCGATTCAAATAAGATTTTAGATACTATGATAGACGGCAAGGAAGCAAATCAATTAGAAGAATTTGATTTTGTTTTTAGTTGTCCGCCTTATGGTAATTTAGAAATATACTCCGACCAACCTGACGACATTTCAACGCTTGATTATCCTGCCTTTTTGGAAGTGTACGAATCAATCATAGCCAAAAGTTGTAAGTTATTAAAGCAAGGGGCTTTAGCTTGTTTTGTCGTTGGGGAATTTAGAGATAAAAAAGGTAATTATGTCGGTTTTGTTCCAGATACTATTAGGGCATTTACTAAATGCGGAATGAAATACTATAATGAAGCTATTTTATTAAATGCAATTGGTTCGGCTAGTGTTAGGGCTAATACTAATATGAAGAATAAAAAGCTAGTTAAAGTACATCAAAACATTTTAGTATTTAAGAAAGCATGACAATAAAAAAAGATTTATATATTTATAGGGTTCTTTATGGAACTAAACGAATCAAAAAGATTAGTTTAAATAAATTATTAAATCATTTAAATTTAGAAGTATTTACTAAAAGATTTTTTGTAAATAAAGAAGATGCAATTAAATTTATAAAAGAAAATGAACAAGAAAATAGAAAAGAAAAGAAACATAGAAAACCTTAAAAGATTAACTTTACTTAATATTTTATCTTCTAAAGGGGTTGTTTATAGATATTACAAATTTAATTATAAAAAAGGGAATCAATCATGCTTGAAACTATCATAGCCGTAGAAATCGCTTTATGGATTTTCTACTTATCAACTAATTAAATATCATTAATATTATATAAATCTTTTATTGGAATACTCCAACATTTAGGTCTATCTAAACCAAAGTCGGTTAAATATTTATCTTCTAATTTAGTTATAAATGGAAACCAACCATGAATCGTATAACTATGGTTGCCATCAAAAGTTACTAAAACATATTTAGCTTTTTTTTCGCTAGGTCTTATTATTAAAGTATTGTTATTTTTTCTTTCTTGGGTTCTTATTTCTATATCTTTACCAACATCAGCTTTATCGTATCGGCTATAAGTATCGGTATAACTACCATTAAAAAAAACATTTTTAGCTTTACAATAAGCAACTTCGCCCATAGCCCCTAAAATTCCTAAAGATAATGTTTTTTGTTCCGAACCTTTATAACCATGTCCGAACTTCTTTTTCATTTTAATATTTTCAATATATCTTTTATTGGCTACTTGCGAAGCCATCTCTATTTCGTAGGGTTCTAATTGAACAATCAAACTTCATCACCCCAACAATCCCAACCTTTTACCTTTTGCCTAGCAAATAGTTCGATTCTAGGTAAATCTCCGCAAAGATTGACTATGCTTGTTCTTACAATATCAGGTTTTCTTGAATGTTCTCTACGGCTATCAACAATTAATTGTTTAACATTTTTATAAAATCTTTTTGGTTTGCCTTTTGTAGCTAACAAACACATTTCAGGGTTACTTCTAGTCCAATAACCTAAACCCATAAAAAAATTATCGTTTGTTTTATTTTTCTTCGCCCATGTAAAGGCTACTGTTTTATATTTGAATCCCCATTTTTTAAGTAATTTAAAAGATTTTTCCAAGAAAGGGTCAGTAACCCACATAAACAAACAACAATCCACATCAGCAATATCATTGATATTAAGATCCAATAAATCGCCAAATTCCATGCAAGAATAATGTTTGGTAGCATTACGGTCTTCACCTTTTTTAGAATAACTTTTAAAATACCAAGCTGGATCTGCATAAATTATTTTATACTTCTTCGAATCGTTTAATATCGGTTTTGACTGTTCTTTCATTTTCAAGCTCCTCTTGTTCTTTTTTTTGTTTTTCATATTTGTTTAATGTAGTTCCTGTATTAGAAAATTTTTTCCACCAACATTCAGCGCAATAGTCTTTATTATTTTCAACAACATCGGCTTTGTTATCGCAATCACAACAGGTTCTCATATCTCCGTAAATGTTCATTATTCCCTTTAAAAACGAATCGTTTTATCATTCTTAAAATTACATTAATTATTTTTTTATTTCAAATTATTTGTATTGCTTTTAATCAATTTTTGTATAAAGATTCGAATCAATGCTAATAAAGATAGGGAAACAATGGAAACATAGAAAGAATGGGGGTTGCTTTACCGCTGATCATCTTTCTCCCTCTCAATTAACTAAAAGTCCAGACCAATGGTTTTATGACTATTGCGTTCTTGATGAACAGGATAGGCGAAAGCGACCCCCTAATATGAAAATGATATTTGGTGGAATTATAGGAAAGGCTTTACAAGATATAATTGTCCACAAATTAACTATTAAAGAAGTTATGAATGGAAAAAAAACATGATAGAAAAATTAGCAAGTATGCAAACACAAATAAGAAACCAAGAAAAAACTATTAAAACACAAGACCAAAAGATAAGACAAAGAGATGAAGAAATACTAAATTTAAAAGAACAATTACAAAGTGAAGAAAGAACTAAAGCTAAAAACCAAAGTTATATAGAATCAAAAGTACAAAAAGAAGTTGACCAAATAAATGAAAACAAAAAAAGACAAAGGAAAGGGAAACATGACAACCAAACAAAGTAAAGAAGAAGATAAAAGTAAGGGTTCTTTTAAAGATAGAAGAAAAGAATGTATTGAAAAGTTAGATAGCGAAGTTAAGAAATTAGATTTTAAAGGTAAAAATTATCTTACAGTTGCTAGACGACATAATCATTTATTAAAATTTTTTCCAGAATCTAAAATTGACGAACAAGTTATATTTCAAGACGATACTAAAGTTATTTGTAAAAGTACGCTTTATATTGGCGATACACCTTATAGTGTTGGTCATGCCGAAGAAAGAAGAGACTCTAGTTTTGTTAATAAAACTTCCGCTTTAGAAAACGCAGCAACTTCAAGTTTAGGAAGATGTTTAGCAAGTTTTGGATTACATGGTACGGAATTTGCTTCTGCCGATGAATTGGCAAATGCTTTAACACAACAAAAAGGAAACAACCAAGATTCAATTGAAAAAGAAATAGAAAAACAAGGTACGGAAACTAAACTAAATACTTTGTATTCTAATTGGATAACTAAAAACGAAAAAATAGAAGAACTATTTAAAACTAAACAAGAAAGCATAAAAACCAACGGAGGAACAAATGCAAAATGGTAAATCTAAAGACTGGGTATTATTCCCATACGATGCAAGTAACGAAAAAGCTATAAAGATTGATTTTTCAGGGAATACTTTATTAGCTAATGGCGAAAAAGGAACTTTATTAGGTTCTAAAGGTACTTCAAAAGACGGCAATACTAAATTTATAAGAATATTCGCCCAAGTAGGAGTATTGTTTAAAGGAGATGACAATAAATTTACTGGAAATATAAATGCTCCAGAAATTGGTTCGTCTAAAAAAAACTTAATAGGTTGGCTTAACGATAAATCCGAAAAGCCTAATATTGCAGGTTATCAAAATGATCCGCAAGATAAACCACAACAAGAACAACAACAACAACCGAAAGATGATGCTTTGTCGTTTTAAGTGAAAGTATTTTTTTTAATTTTATATATAGTTAATGGTTCAAGTTCCGTTAGTTATGTAAAAATTCCTTTTGCTTATTCGTTAATACCGATTACTTGCGAAGAAGTTTTTTACGATAAAGTTAAATTTACTTTTATAGAAAATGATGGCTATTATGGATTTTATAAAGATAAAATTGTTTATGCTCATACTTGTATTGATGAACATGGAAATTACTATAATGGCTATGAAGAAAAATTAGATTGGGAATTAGGCTATGGCAAATAATGTAAAAGATATAAACCAAATAACTAAAGAATTAGAAAAACTTTTAAAACAAAAAGAAGAACAATACGGAAGTTTTGATGTTACAAGCTATTCTTTTAAAGGTGTTTTGGAAAGTATTTTATCGGCTTATAATGGTAGAGTTGTAGTTTGTCCGCCTAATATCTTTGGAGTTTGTATGATCTTTGTAAAGTTATGGCGTTCAATAACGAATCAAAAATATAAAAAAGATACTTATGATGATATTAGCGGATATAACGAATTAAATAGAAACCTTAAAATGAAAGAAAACAATGGGAAATAAAGTACCAATGACTCCAGTTATGTTAAGACTATTGAATTTTATTAAAAAATATGCCAAAAAGAACAAATATTATCCAACTTATCAAGAAATGGCTGATGGATTAAATTATAGAAGTAAAAATTCGGTAACAGTCATTATCAATAAATTGGAAGCAAGAAACGATATAAAAAAGATAAAAGGTTACAGGAGGAATATAGAACTTAATGTTTAAAGTAGAAAAAAATTCACTCCAAGAATTAGTCGTAAATTTTAAAGAATTTTTTGTCGGAGCTACAATAGAAGAAGCAACAAAGAAAGCTCATGAACAAGAAAAACCTCAAGATGACGCAACTATAACAATAACTGACAGGCGTTTTCTTGGGTCTAATATAAAAATAGTCAGTGATAAAAAAGATGGCGATACTAGACCCCAAACAAATCAGGGATCTGAAAGTGAAGCAGGGAAAATGGGTACAAAGAATGAATAAACACAAACAAATGATTCGTTCTTACCAAAATAAATTACCTATTATTTCACAAAAGATTTTAGATTTGGAACAAAAACAAGAAAGTATTATTACTTAATTTACTTTCTACCGCTAAAGTTGTACAAGGGATAAGGGGATTCTACGCTCAAAAGAAAGGAAACATGATAATAATAGATAAAGAACAATTAACACTTGACGAAAAAGATTTTAATACAAAGTTAGGAAAAGCATTAAAAAATTTAAGAACAATAAGAAAGAAAACTCAAACACAAGTTGCCAAGCAAATAGGGGTAACATTTCAGCAAATACAAAAATACGAAAAAGGTGCAAACGCTATTAGCGAATTTAAAGCTAGAAGAATTTGTACTTATTTAGGTAAAGATTATAATTTATTACAGGAGGAGTTTAATGTTTGTACCAGTTCAAGATAGAATAGATAAATTAATTCCAGACCCAATTGAAGTAGATACATTTAATTATTTATCTAGTATTGCCGAAAAATTTATTATTAATGGACATGAAGCTCACAAAACAATTCCAGGTTTTGATAAATGCAAACCAGAAATAGAAACCTATAAAGTTTTTGATGGTATAGAAATTCCTGTTCATGGTTACGCAGATTTTAAAGGTGGCGTTATAATAGAAGATAAATGTAAATTTCCAAGAAGAGGTAAGATTAAAAAAGACGGAACTAGATCATGGTCAACTTCTAAACTACCTGATTCGATAATGCCAGATCACTTAATACAAACGGATTTTTACCATTATGCAACCGAACTACCTATTTATATTTGTTATATAAATGAAGAAACCTTTAAAGTCTTTCATGCCGACAATTGCGAACAACTACAACCTGAAAGCATTAAATCAAGGCTATCACAATTTTTGCAAAGATGTAAAGTAAGACAAAACCTTTTAAGTGTAAGCCAAGATGTAAATATTATAAAAAACTACATCCAACCTGACTTTGAAAATTTTAAATGGAAAAATGAATTAGACCCAGATTATTTAATCAAAGCTAGAAAGTTTTGGAGTAGCTAAAAATCCCATCAGGAAATTATTGTCGCAGCAAATCTAGAGTACCCTAAAAATAGAATCGTCTATTCTTTAATAAAACTTTTTTTTTCTAAAAATTTAAAAAACCTAATTTGATATAATAGGTTTATAAAAAAAATAAGGAGGGAAAATGTGTAACGAATGGAAACACCCAAGCTACTATAAAGAGTTAGCAAAGGTAAGAAAAGAGTTTGAAGAAGAAGAAAACTCTAAAACTAATAAAGAAGAAGAAAAGGGGGAAGAAGATGAATAAAGACCAATTAGGCATATTGCCTTACAAAACTAGGATGCATATAAAATATAATGAGGTAAATAGTTATTGGGAAGAACAAAAAATACCTTTTGTAACTAGAATAGAAGCTGAAAAAGCCGTAAGAAAACTTATGTTTAAATTTGGCAAACCTAAATATGCTCCACCTAATATAAGAATGAATATGATTAAATATAGGTCGGTTAAAGATGTTTGGTATAAAACTTATGTTTGTTTATCTGGAGATCCAACTTGCATGAATAAAGGTTGGAGAGATATTGTTCATTTAATATCACATAAAGTTTATAGATATAGACATGGTTTCGCAAGAAATAAAGAAAAAGGTTTTAGCCCACATTCTATTCAACAAGCTGAACTTGAATTGGAAATGGCAAAATATGTTGTTAATCAAGGTTGGTTAAATGGTATTTTAAAACCTAAAATTGTTATCCTTTCCAAAGAAGAAAAACGATTAATTAAAATAAATAAATGTCAAAAACTTTTAAATAAATGGCAAACAAAATTAAGGTTAGCTAATACATTTATTAAAAAATATAATAGAAAAATTAAATATTTAAATAAATAGATAAAAATGGGCGGTTAGAAATAATCGCCCTACCAATTAAATTTAGAAGATTCGTTTTCAAAAGTTTTATCTTCGTCAGCTTTTCTCATACATTCATAATGAGCATGACCTTTTGGGTAGAAAGAAACAAAAGAATCAGTATTAACAATATTAATTTTACAATATCTGCATTTGCCGACATTAATTATTGATTGTATTTTGTTCTTCTTGCCCACCATCTCCCCAGTTCAACTTAATGAACTACACCTAAACATTAAGAATTTCGTTTATAGGCTTTAGCACTTATTGTACTATTTTTTTTAGACCTACTTTTACCTGCCTTTTTTCTTTTATTGACATAGTACCAAAGTCCTTTTTTAACTACTTTTCCATCTTTTCGTTTATGATAACCTTTTTTCATTATTTTTTCTTCTTCTTTTTTTTTTTCTTTTTCTTTTTGTTCTTCATTGGTGGTCTTCCTTTTTTACTTCCGTATGTTCCTTTTCCGTATGGCATAGTTATTTCCTTTTGTTTTTATGTTTATTATTACCCATATACCAATCTCCAGGTTCATAGTTCCATTTTTTACCATGATGACCTCTTAAATCGGCATACAGCATTCTAGCTTTCACTATGAATTTTAAAATACTTCTTACCACTTTTTGCAAGACCAGTATCTTGCGGTTAGTTTATTATTAGCCGTACTACATTTATGTCTGGCTCTAAAACTTTTTCGTCTTGCTGGATTAGATTTTTTAATAGTCATGTTTGCATCTCCGTATCTAATTAATCTTACGGTGCTTCCTGACTTTGCAAGAACAGCAAATTTCTTTGTTTTTGTTCTAGCTCTTTTAGGTTTATTATAACCTGAAAAACTTTCGCCTCTATAATTTATTGCCATTCCTTATAACCTTTTTCATCTTTAATTAATGCCATTCTTCTATCATCATTTTCAAAGGTTGTGTTTTTGGTACTTACATGAATCCAACCTGAATTTATATCCGAATCATTATAATATTCTAAAATTAACTGATCATAAGAATATTTTTCTTTGATGTATGTTGCAACTTCTTTATTATCAACTCCAGGTATCTCAAAGTCCACCGCTTCTCCTTGACAATGCTGACTTGTCGGCTTTGAGCCTATCATGGTAGCTAATTGTTCGCTTCTAAATCCGCTAGTAACTTTAATTGGTAATTTATAATGATTTCTTAAAGGTTGAAGTATTTTTTCGCAAAGGTTTTGTAGGTTATTTATTTGTTGTTCGTTAGGTGTATTATCAATATCATTTCGTAAAGCCGTTTGGCTTTGTGTTAATTCTTTTAATGTAAAATTATCTGTCAGGTTCATTGTTTTCAAAATATTTATAATCAAATTCAACAGCTTTCCAGCCGTCTTTTTTCTTTAGTTTGCTTCTTTTACCAAAATCCTCCGCTTCTTGTAAAGTAGTAAAAATTTGGTTTGTAAATATTCTTAATTTTTCAGTATTCTTATCGGTAATAACTACCAAATACATCATGCCCTAATTTTAGGTTTTTTAGGCGGTAAAAGTATCTGTTGGCAATCAAATTTAAGATAAATACCATATTGATTAATTTCTTCTCTTCCCATTTCTACTGTTTTGTCCATAGATTTTTTATATCCATCAACCATACAAGTATAAAAATCGTCATAAACCTTATCAAAGGTATGCGGTTCAAGGCACTGATTCGCCATAGAGGAACACATTACTATCGTTAATACTATACTCATTTATCTTCTTTTGGTTTTAATTTATCTTCTAGTTCTTTAATTTTTTTGTTAGCTTGTTCTAAATCGGTAGAAGTATGTTCTAACTTTTGTAAGCAACGCTTATTAGCAGCGTCTTTAGACTTACCAGCGTCTTGAAGTTCCGCTACTTCTTGTTTAAGTATTCTTACCTGATCTTTATATTCGTTTATTATCTCTAAACTTTCTGACATATAAAAAAATATTATTTTGGTTTTTTCATAATATCTGCACCTTTAAGACCATAGATTGCAGAAACAACTCCGATAAACAGAGCTTGATACCAGAATGGCATATTATTAAAATACTCAAAAAACATTTCAACTTTTTTCATAATTTCTGGATCGTCAGAAAATATAGACCAAATAAGTAACATTACAGGTGCCGACACCAAAATTAAAACAAACTCATCTTTCCAGCCTTGCTGATTATTTTGCATAACAGCTTGTTTGTATTCAAGCTCACCTTTTGCCATTTTTTCCGCATGAGTAGTTTCTGCGTCAGCCATGAGCATTTTAGTTTTTTGTCTTTGCTTGTAAATATGCGAACCTGCATTTACAGCCAGTTTGATTGCACTTAACCACATAACTATCTCCTTTTTTTAAGATGTTTTAAAGTAAATTTTACTCTTTGTCGCCAAACAAAACCATATAATTTTCTTAATAAACATTCTAGCTTTACAAGTAAATATTCCATAATTAAACCTCATAAAATCCTTAATGTTTACAGTTATCACAAATACATAAATCACTATCATAATGGTGTAAATGTAATTCATCTTTACAATGACAATTACAATGACAATTTTTACATACTTTTTTTTTTCTTTTTTTCTTTGGTTTTTTTATAACTAAATTACCTATTTTTTCGCATACATTATCTAACCAAGTTAAAAAACTTATTATGACTTTATCTAAAAACATATCAATCTAATATTAATGCTTTAATACTTTTTTCGCCCATATATATTTCAGTTTCTGCCATAGATTTTATACATTGATACTCTATTGATTTAGAAGCACCTCTGGAAGCCACCCTTTTACCTTTCAGACAATCGGACATAGAACTTTGAATACGATGCTCTTTTATTTCACCGTTTATTATTAACAATAAAGCAATTACAATTTCCTGCATTTAATAATTCTTTCCGTTTTCTCTAACTTTATCTTTTAATTTTTCTATATCGTTTAAGGCTTTATCTAATTGTTTTTCTATGTGAATAAGCATTACTTGATTATGTATATTCTTATCTAAAAGTTCTTGATGTTTTTCTATTGTTTCGTACAAATCCTCTAATAAAAGAAATTGCTCTTTATCAACTGTTGTTTGTTCACTAGCTTTTAATAAATCAGCATTCATCAATTCCCTTGATGTCTCTAGTGATGTAAGTCTAGCAGTTATTTCGGTGTAAGCGAAGATGCCCATAGAAATTGCTATTATGATTCCTATCATATTCTTGACAGGCATAGCCACCGATGTGTTCTCATTAATCTTCATAGTCAACCATTAATAATTTTATACCTAATTTTTTTTGTTTTTTTGTAGGTGCTCTATATATTTTATATGAGCCTTTAGGTTTATTTTTTAAACATTTACCTTTTTTGTTTTTACGAAAAGTAATTGTCTTAATATCAATTAGTTCTACATTACCATTTTTGTCAACGATAACAATATCAAACGGACAACTTGGATCACAGCTTTTGGCGACATAATAGCCTTTTTTAGTAAGATTAGCTATTGTTTCGTATTCGCCAACTGTACCTTTAATAGAAGTTTTTTTTTGTCGTTCAGAGATAAGTTTTTTATCTATTTGCAAAACAATTATTTAATAAAGTAATTATAACCACTTGTTATTACTGCAGCTATTACTAATAATAACCAAACAGCACCTTTCCCTTTATTAATATCGGCTCTTAATGAAGAAGTTTCTTGTTTTAGTTCCCTAACTTCTTTAACTAAAAAATCTATTTTAACTTCTGTTGCCGATTTTTTTGCCATGTTATTCTTCTTTCTTACCTTGAAGCATTTGTAAGTATTCGTAAATAAATTGTCTTGTTTCGGAATCAGCGTTTGCCATAATAGTACCTAATTTTCCTAAATGTTGAATAACGCCATCAGCACCTTTGTTTCCTGTTATTTTAATTCCTTGTGCTAACCATTTAATAAAATTTGGGTTAGTCATTAATCCAGCTGTTACTCTTGCACTTCCTATAACTAAAGGAACGGATAATATAAAAGCAGGATTACCTGTAAATGCAGTTGCTCCTCCACCAAATATTAAACCTTGTCCTACTAATCTATCTGCAGTTCCACTAGGATTAGCAAAAGTTTTACCACTTGCTCTAATATTATCTGCAATATTAACTACTTGTTGTAAATTTTTTTGAAATTCTTTTCCAAAAGGTGCACTTTTAAAAAGTGTTTTTTTAGCTTGATCTGATAATTTACTAAAATTAGTTAAAAAAGTTTCGGAAGAAAATCTTCCAGCTGTCATAACAGTATCGCCACCAAAAGTTTGTGCTGGTTGCATACGACCCATTCTTTCAAGAATATTAGATACTAAAATTTTATATGAATCGTTTGATGCTTCTTTATTTACTTTTGCTAAAGAATTTCTTACTGCATTTAATCTAGTCGCACCTTCTTTTCCTGAACTTAATAAACTCATTACAAGTTTATCAGGGTCAGTAATATTTACTATTGGTTGTAAATAATCTTCAATTCTTTGTAATCCTTTTTGGTAAAATTTATTAGCCGTATCTAATTGTTTTACGGCAGTATCACTTCCATATTTTTTAGCAGCAATTTTTAAATCTTCGCTTAATGCTTTATAAATTAATTTTAATTGTCCTTTTTCTACATCAGGAACTAAATCAAAAGAAGCCATTTTTTTACCTATTTTTTGTTTTATACTTTTAACTGCAGCATAAGGTAATTGTCCATTGACCATATCTTTTTGCAAATTACCAAACAAATCTTTTAAGAATGGACTTTTTAATTGATCGCCTACATTTTTAGCACCTGGAATATCATCAACTAATGAACGAATAGTATTTAATGTGCTTCCTTTACCTTTAGATAAATCAATTAAAGCATCTTTTTTTATAAATTTATCTATTTTGCCAAATAAAGTGTTAGCTTTTGCGTTAAACATTCCTACAAAACTTTTTGGATTATTAAGTCCATCTAAAGAATTAATTAATGCTCTACCAACTATTGATTCGTCAGGAACAACTGGTTTTTTAATTAAATTTTTTGCCGTAGATAAAACTTTGTCGCCTAATTGTTTTTGTGCATTTCCAGCAACTGCTGCTATTTTTCCAGAACTTCCTGGAAAATTACCTAACAATAGTTCAACTGTTTGCAATCCTCTTTTTTGTGTAACTTGTCCTAAAGAAGGTGTTACTCCAGCGTCTATATAATCTTCTAATCTTTTTGCTGTTTCTACTCCTTTTTTTCCAAAACCTGTTATTGAACCTTTTAATGGTTTTAATATTAAAGGAACTACAGCTTGTCCAACTGAACCAAAAGCAAAGTCAGTTCCTCTTTGTGCTGCCCATTCTTTATTAGTTCTTAATATTTCTGCACCGTACATTTGTCCAACTCTTTCAAATAATTCTGCACCTGCAGCCATACCAACTCCAGAACCTACAACGGCACCAGCTGCAGTTCCAACAACAGGTACAGCACTTCCAGCAACAGCACCTTTTGCAGTTCCTATAATAGAACCAACCATTTCGGTAGCTTCTTTTCCTAAATCTATTGCGTCTGCAAGATTAGTTTTATTTTTATTATCTAGTTGGTATCTATCGCCTTTTTCATCAGTAACGATAAAATTATTACCTTGTAAGGGTTCAACTTTAGTGTAAAATTTTTCAAGGGTTGCTACTTTAGAAGCCATGTTTGGTGCAGCTTCTACAAGAAATCTTATTTTATTAGGAACTTCGTTTAATTCTAGTAATTCTTTTTTTTGATCGCTAGGAAGTTGATTTACAAATTCTAGGGTTGTAGCCATAATTAACCTTTAATTTTAAATAATGAGCCATTCGGTAATCTAAAGAAATAAAACCCATCTTGGTAATCAGCTAATTTTGTACCTTTTGGCAATCTATTTATAACATCTTTCATTTGACCTGGAGGTCCGTCAGGAACTTTATTATTTACAAATAATGGTCTTAAATCATTATCTACAAAAATATTTTCAATGTTTAATCCTCTATTTTCTGCAATTTTTTCATAACCAGTTCTTATATTATCAATTGAACCCTCAGAAGCATTATGAAATTCTATTGCAGCTTTTTTAAAGTTTTCTCTTTCTCTATCTGTTAATCTTTCACCTTTTCTTAACTTTTGCCATTTTTGAAATGCTTTTTCAAAACTAACTAAAGCAGAACCACCTGTTCCCTCAGCTACTTCAAATTCTGATTCTCTAACTACTGAATTAGGGTCTAGTGTTTTCATAAAAGCAAAAATTGCTGCTACATCTCCAGCTCCTGTGTTTTGCTCTAAAGAAGATAACATTTTTTTTAATTGTGTTGTAGATTCATTAAAATTTTCTATTTGCTTGTCATCATTGTAATTTTTAAAAAATTCATTTTCTTGGTCTTGAATATTCTTAAATGCTTCTTTTATATCTTTTTTCTTTTGTAGTTTATTCTTATTAGATAATTCTATTGATTTTAGTCTTTCGTTTAAAATACCTGTAACAGCAACTTTTGGAAATGCTTCTGCAATTTCTTTATATGGACTGTCATCAGGTAAATTATCAAAAAAATTTCTTTGTTTATCAGCTAATTCTCTTGCCTTTTTATTTTCAGCCATTTTATTTTTCATTTCTTCCATTTGCATAAATTGACTTTGTAATTGCCCTGTTTGTGTTAATGCAGGTGCAAAAGAACTAAATGGGTCTTTACCTTGTATTCCTTGTCCAATCATATTTGCCCCAAGAATTAAATTAGGATTAATATTATTAAAGCTACCAAAGAAACCTTTATTGTTATTACTTAACAATCCATTATTAGGTGCATTATTTCTAACAATACCATCTGGGGCTACGGAATTACTTCCCATAGTTTTATTCATTAAATTTTGTCTAAAAAGTCGTTCAAAAAAGTTCATGTTATATCAATCCTCTTGTTTTCAAATAGTCTATATTATAAGGGTTATTGGCTAAATTAGTAGCCGTAAAACCGCCATAGGGGGCTTGAGAATAGCCAAATTGACTAGATAGGGGGGTTAGTGTCATATTAAGATTAGCTTTAGCCTGATCGTATGCTTTTTGCACATCAGATACATTTTGGGATTGCATATTGTTAAAATAGTTATTTACCATAGAATTTTGCGGAGTTGTATTTCCTATAAGATTTGCAGCTAAAGGAGTTAATTGATTTATTGCATCTCTTTCATCTCCTCCTACATTACCTGTCATATAATTACCATCATATTTAAAATCTCCAGAACCATCTGGGTTATATTTTATTGTTTTACCTGTGTAACCTAAAACGCCTAACGCTTTATTATTTTTATAAGTATCGGTAACTCCTCTTATCATAGTTCCTACAATACCACCAGATTTGACAACTGTACTTAAAGGATTTTCCGACATATCTTTTGAAAAAGTTGTAGCGTTTTCGTCTATTGAAGAAGTATATTGACTATATTTTGTTTGATCTTTAATGTTGTTAAAAGCTAAATCTAAATTTTCCATAACAAAATCTGTTTCTATATCCGATAATTTACTACCTTTTAAATTGGAATTAGATAAGGCTTGTAATTGATTTAAAGTATTTATTTTATCTTTATCGCTAACATCAGGGGAATCTAAAAATGCACCTAAATTAGCTGTTTGATATTGTTCCGTATTAATAATTCCTGGAGTTTGTTCAATATCAACTAAACCTGTATCTTTATTATAAGTAGCGTTTGTAATTTCGCCTAATCCGTAACCTGCGTCTATTCCCACATCTCCAGAGTAAGCGTCTGTTTCGTAATCAAAATTATTAGAAACTACTCCAGGTGGTAAAACAGGATCAGGTACTACATAATTATTTCCACCGTCATTTGTAGTTGTTGTAGTCGTTGTTGGCTCACCATAATAACCAGAACCTACATCAAATCTTGAATGTCCACTATCAGAACCTTGATTATTATTATTTCCTGAATTGTTATTACTTCCAAAACCATCACTAGCATCTCCCCAACCATCAAAACTTAATATTCCAGAAGCACCTACATTTGGTTGATTATTCATTAATGAACCATGTAAATTAGCTTCTAGTAATAAACCTTTTTCGGCTTCGGTTATGTATGATAATTCAGTAGGTGGACTGTTTTCAGAAGATTGCCAAAATTTAGGGGCTGTAACTTCTGGAGTTTTACCTAAATAATTTCTTACGCCACCTTGCATTTCAAAGTTTTTATTTAGTAACATTATTATTTCCTTACAAGATTATTGAAACAACAAATAATATACCAAGAATAAAAATATATTTAGATGTGTTGTTATCTATATCTGTTTTTAGATTATAAATTATTTTATTAATTTTATTCATTATAGTAGTCCTCCTAAAAAGCCTAATCCTCCACCTATTAATGCACCTGGTGCACCAAACATTGAACCCATCATAGCTCCACCAGCTGCGGTTGTTAATGGATTGGCTCTAGTATTTACCGATTGTTGGGTTACAGGAAATCCTGCTGCAATTGGCGAAACTAAACCTGCGTATTGTTGTAAAGATTGATAAGGTGCTAAATTTTGTTGTCTAGTTAAATTTTCTAATTGTGCACCTGTTTGTGTTAAAGTTGGAGCATTTGCTGCGATTGAAAGTTGTCTATTTCTTTCTTGTCCATATTCGCCAAACGCTAAAGGTAGAGCTGCTTGTGCAACTTGTGAAGTAATTTGTTGTTGCGACATTGGACTACCTGGAGTTCTTCCTGCTGCACTAAATTGAGAATTTACATTTGTTGCAATATCGGAAGCTGTTTTTTGTAATAATGGAGATAAAAAAGGATTTAAATATTGTCCACCAAGCGTTGCTGCAAGTTGTTGATTAGCTGCACCAGCCATTGTTTCTTGTTGTGCTAAACCTGTTAGAGTTTGCTGTGTCGGTGCAACATAGCCTGAAGCTGCTACGCCTTGATTATATAAATTACCTGATTCACTAATTATTTGATTTAAAGCTGGTTCAGCTGGTGCGTATGGTTGAACACCTGTATTTTGAACTGAATTACCGCCTGAACTTCCACCACCAAAACTCATATTTTATCCTCTTGTTTAATTTGTTTTTCTAAAACAACATGGGTTCTTTTATACCCAAAATTATTTAAAACTTTTTGCCAACCAGGTCTTGCAATCAGCTCTAGCATTTTGCAATCTTCTTGTTTAGCAAATTCTTCAATATCTTTAACAAGATACTGCCATTTTTGTCTTTGCCTACCTGTCATAATATAAATATGACAAACTTTCCCTAGTTTTCTTTGTATTATTTCGGTTACTACAACGCCAAAATATTTGTCTATTGTTTTGTCTTTGTCTTTATCCCAAAGTACCCAAACTTGAAATTTGTCTTGTTTGGCAACTTCTAAAACAAAATCCGAATCAGTTAGTTGGTTAGAATAAGCTAAAGCGTCTTTAATATCTTTTTCAATTAAACTCCAAACTTTGTCTAATTGTTCGCTAGGTATTCTAACTAATTTCATAAATACTATATAAAATGCTTAAATACAATAATTTAAGCACTTTTCTCATCAAAAATTTCTAATAATGAAGTCGTAACCATTAATCTATTTGCATCTCCAGCGGTTACTTGCAGAACTTCGTTTTCCGTCATTACTAAAGGTTTTGATAATAATTCTAAAGTTTCATAAGCCGAAACTGTTTTGTTCGTATAAATATTAAATGGATTTCCACCAGAAGCTGGATTTCCGTCATATAAAATTACAGTTATTGTAGTAGCATTATTGCTTTTTTCATTAGCGGTAAGTGATTTTAAAATAGCCGTTCTACCACTAGGAACTGTATATAGTGTTATAGCTGAATTAGTTGTTAAATTTAATTTTTGGTTCTTGTAAGAATTAGCCATGATTATCTAGCTGTACATGGTACATTGTTTAAACCTACTAATGATTGACCAAATGCCATGTAGACGTATTGTCCACTAGTACCATTTGTATCATCATATTGCATTCTTAATTTAAAACCATTTGATAATTGGTCTATTTTATTTCTGTTAGTTCCAGTTTCTTCAACATCATTAACATCTGCCATTAAACCATATTTGTCATTATATGTTGGTCTTTGTGAATCATAAATTCTCCAAGCACCAGAGCCATTAGTTTCTTTTATCATAACCCAATTAGGTTTAAATCCAGTATAAACAAATGTTCCATCAGCATTTCCATTACCATTATAAGAACCGAACTTACTATAACCAATTTTTTCTGCAAAGCAGTAGGCTATACAATCATCATTAGTGTCAAATTCATCTGATTTTACTGTAAAAACTTGATTAGTTGGAGATGTACTATTCATGTAAGTACTAGATGCTTCGGCATTAGCAGAATTTAATATTAACCTTTTGTCATTACCTACTTTATGATGATAAACATCCCAGTTATAAGCAGAATCTAAACTACGCATTATTATAACTTTAGGAACAACACCTAATCCATGTCCAAAAGTATTTGTTGTATAACTTTGATTATTTACAAATTTTACAATACTAAATCCTGCTGTTGTATTAACAGAAACAGTTGATGATTGTGAGCCATCTGAATTTGCTGAACCTGCACCATTTGCTTTCCAGTTCCATGATGCAAAATTGTTTCCACTTCCATTTGATTGAGTATTAGTATTTACTGTAAAACCATCTGAATCAAATGAAGATAAACCATTTGTATTTGTACCTTCTTCATTA
>WLWF01000523.1_pt1 | contig 36482 bp, 30 predicted proteins | sample 6718331 | NCBI WGS metagenome assembly WLWF01 (sample SAMN12718692, study PRJNA515312) | sponge metagenome | isolation source: marine sponge | host: Mycale hentscheli | place: New Zealand: South Island, Marlborough, Capsize Point | collected 2003-05-01 | reverse complement strand
AAAAAATATTCTAGAGCTACAATGAAAGAAGGAGCTAAGAATTTACCTTGGGAAGCAGAAGCATATAGAAAATCATGAGTAAAAAGAAATTTAAAGATACAACTGTTGGACAATTATTGTTTGGCGCGGCATCTGTAATTAACCCTACATTAGGTAGTGTATTACAAGGTGTAACATCTCCAAAAGAAGCTATAGAGGCTATTACAAAATCAGATGCTCCTGCAGATGATAAAGTAAAACTACAACAAATAATATTTGAACAACAAAATAAAGAAATACAAGCTATCACTTCAAGATGGCAAGCAGATTCTATGTCTGATTCATGGCTAAGTAAAAACGTACGCCCGCTAGTATTAGTATGGTGTATAGTTATATTTTCAATGGCTGGAATTTTAGATAGTATAGAAACACTACCGTTTCATATAAATGAATTATGGAACGATACTTTCGAAAAAATAATGATGTCGGTTGTTCTAGCCTATTTCGGTGGACGTACAACAGAAAAGGCAAGTAATATATTTAAGAACAATAAAAATTAAAATGAACAATATGTCAAAAAATCAACCAATAAGTTCGGTAGATGTAATACCAAGTGACACAATAAACATACCTGAACCAGGTAGTTATTTAAGTGGAGCTAGTAGCACAAATAATCTTACGCTAACAACTGCTGGTGCTAAGTTTGTAGACGGTACTTCTTCAGTTGGTCAATACCAAGTAGTTGCTGGTGGAGACGTTGTAATTGCTGGTACGGAAATGGCACTTATAACATCCGTAACAGGTAACACAACATTAACATTACAAGCTCCTGGTATAACAGCAGCTGCACCTTACAATTATAAAATATTTAGAGGTAATGGTGGTATTCCTGGTACTAACGAAGGTAATAGTGGTTATAGCTTATACGTAGGTGGTACAGGTGATGTAACTGCAATAACTCAACAAGGTGAAGAAATAGTAATGAAAAACATTGGTAATGCTTCATTTATACCTCAACAAGTTATTAGAGTAAAAGCAGCTGGTACTACAGCATCGGATATAAAAGCACTGTCATAACATGTCTACTATATTAGAGAACGCGATAGCGGTAGGAGCTCTTCCTATTGATCCAGGTTCTGGTAGCTCACCTAGTGTTGACTTTATTCTAGGTGAAAACGGAATAGACTTTCTTATAGGAGAAAACACAAGTCCTTCACTTAAATTCATGATAAAAAATCCATAATCAATGGCAAATATAAAATTCTCAGATTTTACAGTCGGTAATACCGAAGGAGATATAGACTTTGTAGTAGGCTACAAGGGAGCTAGTAATATTCAAATATCCCCAACTAATTTACTTGCTAGTGCACTGGGTAATTACTTACCGCTTGCTGGTGGCACTATGAACGCTGGTAGTTCAGTTTTATTTCCAGACAATAGTTTTTTGAGATTTGGTACTAGCGCAGACGCTACTATATATCACGACACTATAAATACTTATTTTAAAAATTTTACTGGAAACTTAATACTACAAAATAATAAAGATAATGCTGATATTGTATTTCAAAGCGATGATGGAATTGGTGGTGTAGCTACGTATTTTTATTTAGATGGAAGTTTAGCTTCTAGTCCATATGTATATACTAGATTTCCTGACAATAGTGTCATATTTTTAGGTGACGGAGGTGATGCGGCTATTTTTCACGATGGTACTGATACAAGAATAAAAAATGAAACAGGTGATTTATTCATATCTCAGTTTGCTAATGATAAAGATATTGTTTTTAGAAGCGATGATGGTTCTGGAGGTATTGCTGAATATTTTAAATTAGATGGTAGTGCACAGTTGATAAACGTTTCTGCTTCTAATGGTATGCAATTTAATGATAATATTAGAATTAAAGTTGGTAGTGGAACTGGTGGTGATTTGAGAATATATCACAATGCTACAAATAGTATTATAGAAAATGTTACAGGTGATTTAGTAATACAAAATAATTTAGATGATAAAGACATTATATTTAAATCAGATGATGGTTCTGGTGGTGTAACAAACTATATACAAATTGATGGTAGTGAATTAAGAACAACATTTAATAAAACTATAAGACTAAATGATGCTATAGCTGCGCAATTTGGTGGAAGTAATGGTATGCAGATATATCACAACAACTCAAATTCAGTAATACAAAATATTACAGGTAATCTAACAATAAGAAATGATGCAAATGATAAAGATATTGAATTTGCTTGTGATGACGGATCAGGTGGTGTTACTCCATATTTTAAATGTAAAGGTGATGAAACTATAACACAATTTGTACAAAATACGAATCATCAAGATAATGCAAAAGCAACGTTTGGAACAGGGCTAGACCTTGAAATATATCACGACACTAGTAATAGCTATGTTACTGCAAAAGGTACAGGTCAATTAATTATTCAAAACACAACTGATGATGCTGATATATTGTTTAAGTCAGATGATGGGTCGGGTGGAACTACTGAATATTTTAAATTAGATGGTTCTGCTGTATTTACTAGATTTAGTAAAGATGCTAGATTTTCTAACAGTGTAAAAATTGAACTTGGAGATTCAGGAGATTTTAATATGTCTCATAATGGAACTGATGCTACTCTACAAAATTTTACAGGCAATTTTAATATAGTTAACAAAGCAAATGATTCCGACATAGTATTTCAATCTGATGATGGTAGTGGAGGAGTAACTACATATCTTAGATTAGATGGAAGTTCAAAAAGACTTGATATACCAGATAGTATACCACTTTGTTTTGGTGCTGGAGACGATTTACAGATACAACATAACGGATCTACTTCATATATACAAAACTTTACAGGTAATTTAATTATTGAAAATAATTTAGATGATGGAGACATAATATTTAAATCTGATGATGGGTCTGGTGGCACAACAGAGTATTTTAGATTAGATGGAGGTGATGGAATAAATTATTTCTTCAAAGATGTAAAATTTTTAGATGATGGAAAGATTAAGTTTGGAACAGGTAGTGATTTACAAATCTATCACGATGGTAGTAATTCGCATATTAAAGATACAGGAACAGGATTCTTAATAATAGAAGCTGATGCTGCTTTAGTTTTACAAAATGCAGGAGGGGAACCATATTTACAAGCTATCTCAAATGGTGCAGTACAATTATATTTTGACAACTCTAAAAAGTTAGAAACCACAAGTACAGGAGTTAAAATATCAGGTGTATCAGAATATGCAGATAATACTGCAGCAATTGCAGCTGGATTAACAACAGGAGATCTTTACAGAACAGGAGATTTATTAAAAATAGTACATTAAGAAATGGCAAATATAAAATTTTCACAATTTACAGAAAAAACAACACTAGGAACAGTAGATTTTTTAGTAGGATATACAGGAGCTGAAAACGTACAAATATCTCCAACAAACTTATTATCCACTTTTGTATCAGGTAGTGGTACTAATGGACAAGTAGCATATTTTGATCCATCAAACAATTTAGCAGGAGAAAATGATTTTTTCTGGGATTATACAAACAATAGATTAGGTATCGGAACTACTACTCCAACTGCTAAGTTACATGTAAAAAGTAGTGGGAATGGAGAAGTAAATATAGAAAGAGCAAGTGGTACTTTAATTAACCTACAAGCACAGTCTGCATTAGGAGTAATAGGAACAAACAGTAACCATAATTTAGCATTTAAAACTAATTCTAATGTAGGCATGGTTTTAACAACTGGTGGCAACGTTGGTATCGGAACTATTACACCCGCGTCTGCGTTAGATGTAATAGGTGGTGTAACAGCTCAAGGAACACTTGTTGCAACAGGTATATCACAACTTGGATCTAGTGGAGCTAATGTATATTTAACATCTTCTAGTGCAGGAAATGTAGGTATTGGAACTAGTGGTCCAACTTACAAACTACATGTTGTTAGTAGTGCAACTCCTATGGCTAAGTTTGAAGGGGCAAACAATGCTTATGTTGATTTTACTGACCCATCATCAAGTGTAAGATTACAAAATAGCGGACATAGTTTCTTTGGTACTCAAACGAATACTGATTTACGCTTTAAAACTAACGCTGCAGTTAAAATGAGTATTCAAAGCGGCGGTAATGTAGGTATTGGAACTACTAGTCCTACAGATACATTAACTATTTCAAACGACAATAATTTATTGTTAGGATTAGATTCTCCAGCAGGCAACGATGCACAATTAAGATTTTATAGCGCGGGAAATTATCAAAGCATAATTTATAGACCGGCAAGTTCTACTGATTTAAGAGTTAATACTGTTACTTCAGGCGATGTATTAACAATACAACAAGACGGTAACGTAGGTATTGGGACGACTAGTCCTAGTCAAAAGCTAGAAGTTGTTGGTAATATAAAAGCAGATAGTACTGGAAATACTCAAGTTATACTTGAATCAGGTGGTTCATGTGTAATGGATTTGCTTAATGCTCAATCTGAGGCGTATTTAAGAACTACAACAGCACACGATTTACACTTCAGAACAACTAACATTAATAGAATGGTGATTAAAGCCGGTGGCAACGTAGGTATTGGAACTACTAGTCCTCAAGAAAAATTAGAAGTTGCAGGTAATGTTAGAGCAAACGTATCAAATACTGGTGGTTTTATGCTTACTGCTAATTCTGCTAGTGGTTTAGTAAGAGAAAGCGGAACTGGTTTAGCTTTAAGAACAAACACTACTGATCGATTAATTATAGACAATTCAGGTAACGCAACTTTTGCAGGGGATGTTTTAGTTGAAGATAATTTATATTTAACAGATGCTGGAACTGTAAGAGGTAAGATACAGTTAAATTCAAGTGACAGAGATGATTTAGATATTAAAGTAGTATCGCTTGGTAGTAATATGAAATTTTTTACTGTTGACACAGAAAGAATGCGTATCACTTCTAGTGGCGACGTTGGTATTGGAACTTCTTCGCCTACATCTAAATTATCAATAAGCGGTAGTCAAACTGCTATTGATTTAACAAGAGGCACTGCGGGTGATTCAAAATGGGGGTTTTCTTCTGATTCAACCGCATTATATATTTCTGAACTTTCAACGGGAAGTACGGATTATATAATGACACTAAAAGAAACTACTGGAAATGTAGGTATCGGAACTACTAGTCCAGCTGAAAAATTAGATGTAGTAGGTAATGTAAGATCTACTTATGATGCAAATAATTACATGCAGCTAGAATCTAATTCTGGAGGTGGTGTATTAAGTGGTAAATCTTCTGGAACAGTAACAACTCTTGTTAGAACTTATGGTGATTCATATTTTAACGGAGGTAATTTTGGTATCGGTACGACTTCGCCAGCTGTAAAACTAGAAGTTAATGGTGGCGCTGGTGTTGCCGCGTTTTTTAAATCTGCATCTAATGTTGTTCCTGTTTCACTTTTTACTACAAATAATGCTATTTCAACAATAGGTTTTAAAGGTTTAGGAACCACAAGTGAATACCATGTTCGAGTTGGTGCTAATGTCAATGATTTTATTGCTTATACAAATAATACAGAAAAACTACGTATTACAAGTGCTGGTAACGTCGGTATTGGGACTACTAGTCCAGGACAAAAACTTGATGTTACAGGAGGAGGTGTTAAGATACAAAGTGATGGTTCAGCTGCAGCTGGTGCTTATTTAGAATTAAAACACCCAAATAATAATTCAACTGATATTTGTGCTACTATTAATTTAACTAACAACGTAGGTGGTTACGCGTCAATAATAGGTGGTACAACGGGGGTGAATAACACAGGGTATATAGAGTTTAAAACTGATAATGCTGGGACACAAGGTACTGTGCTTACTTTAAATGGAGATAGTTCTGCAACTTTTGCAGGAACAGTCACAATAGCAAATACATCTGGTGGTCCAATTTATTTAGAAGATACTGATGCCACTGATACATTTGACATTACAAGTATTTCAAACGGTGGTGGTAATTTTAGCCTTGACACAAGGAGAACCTCAGATAATGGTTTTGTTTCAACAGATTATCAAATTGTTAAAGATGCATCAGGAGCTAACTATCATAGATGGTTGACTCAAGGTTCTGAAAGAATGCGTATTGATGCTTCTGGTAATTTGTTGATTGGTACTACTTCTACTTTAGGCGGAGCTACTGACGACTTTGTAACTGTTGCAAATGTAGATGGTGGAAGAGGTGGTATTCGTATAGGTAATACTGGAGGCTCAAGTAATACAAGTTGTATGAGATTTCATAATTCTAATGGTGTTGTAGGTGGCATTAGAACTAGCGGCTCTGCAACTGCCTATGACACTTCTTCAGATTATAGACTAAAAGAAGATTTAAAAGATTTTGACGGACTTGATAAAGTTTCTAAAATTCCTGTTTACGACTTTAAATGGAAAGTAGATAATTCTAGATCTTATGGAGTACTAGCTCACGAACTACAAGAAGTTGTACCTATTGCAGTAAATGGTAAAAAAGACGCAGAAGAAATGCAGGGTGTAGATTATTCTAAAATAGTACCACTATTAATTAAATCAATACAAGAGCTAAAAGCAGAAGTAGAATCACTAAAAAATAAATAAACAAATAATAACAACAAAAACAAAAATCATGGGATATAAACAACCAAGCAACCCGATGAAAATGATGAAATCGGCGCTAAAAATGCATAAAGCTGAGAAAAAATCAGGTATGCACAGAGACTCAGCGTTATACGCACATCACTCTTCACCAATGGAAAGAGAATCAAGAGAGTTAAAAGACATGCCAATAGTGGATATTGAAAAAGGCGATGCTGAGGGATCACCGGCTATGAACTACGATACCGATAAAGGTTCACATTCACATCCACATTCACCAATGAATAGACAAGGGTATAATGATAAACTTGATGAAAGTTTAGCTAAAGATGGTAAAGAATCTAGCAAAAAACAATCTATGAAAGATCGTAGAGATGAATCAAAAGGAATGGAAAAGTCTAAAGGAAAAGGAGCTTATTCTTCTGATCCAAAAATGAGTTAATTATGGGAAGAGGATATAGTGGAAATCACCCTCGTTTTTCTAAACATAAAGACGAGAGCTATGACGCTAAAGAAGCGTACAATAAAGATTTAACAGCGTCAGCTCGTTTACATTATTTAGAAAATGATAGACACGATCACACGTCACCAAATCACATGAGTGTTAACCAAAGACTTGATGATTCATTTGGTATGGGTCAAAATACAGCTAAAACTCCATCACCTATGAACAATATAGGTATGGTAGGTGATTCTGTTATGGGTGCGCGAAGATTAGTTAGAGACATGGATGACTATGCTTCTGATGAGATTGGTTTTACACAGAACCCAAGATTTCAAGATAGATTTCAAGGTTTTGCAGAAGACGTAGCGGCGCCAGGCGGTTTAGCGTATGAAAATATGCAAGCTAGAGCTAATCACGCTGATATGAGAAACTTAATGGGTTATGATGCGGATTTACAAACTCAATATGTAAGAGATGCGGGTCAAGATTTAGGAATACCTGTTGAAGACACTGGGTTTACAAACTCTCAATTTGTAGACCAACAGCAGATGCAAAGGCCAAGCTCACCAATGAATAAACACAATAGATCTCATAGATTAAGAGAAAAAGCTATGAATATTTCAGAGCGTAGTGGTGCGGAAAGAGGTGATGAATATGATTATGAAAATCCAAGGGTTCAGAAACTACTTAGCAAAGCTAGAAAAGCAGATGAAAGATCTAGTAATGAATATGAAGATGAAAGACGTGGTCAAGAAATGGATAGAATGATTGATGAAAGATCTGATTCACCATTTAATGCTTGTGCTAAAGACGAAGGTGGAAGTGGTTGTATTAAACAAATGAGTGGATCTTGGAGAGTAATTAGTAATAAAACAGATAAACCTTGGCCAGCTAAATATGCTAGTAAATCAAAAGCAGAGGCTGCGTTAAGAGGTTATCACGCTGGATAATATGGATACATTAGGTAAATTCAAAACAAATTTTTTAAACTCTACTAGTTCTTTTAATGTAGGATTTAACAACAGATCCCCGTTAAGTCAATATAAAAGCACTATGGCTACGAGCTTTCAAACCCCAAAACTTGGTTCAACTTTAGCTAAAGATGGAACTTCAATTTTAGTTCCTGACAACTCAAATGCTTTAAAAGGTGGAGAGATGATAGGTGAAGCTGTTGCGGGCGCTGTGGTAGATGTAGGTAAAGCTATTATAGAAAAGAAACAAGGTAAAGAAAATAAAGAAAACCATCAAAAAAATGTTGAAAACCTACCTGATATCTATGAAAAATGGAAAAAAGATAATCCAGCTGGAGATGCTGAAAAATTTAAAGAAGAACATTACGATTTAGTTAATGACTATATGAAACAAAATAGACATATGGGGCAACCAACATCATAATATAAAACAGTCATGGATCTGTATAAAACCAATTAACAATAACATTAACAATAACAAAAACAAAAAAACATGGCAAAATTTATTAAATTTCCAATTGTAGATAACAATGCTGCTCAACCATTAGCTCCAGAATACGATGTATTAATCAACGTAGAAGATATAGCTAAAGTTGCTGCTACAGGTGCAAGTGGACAAAACGCAAAAACATTAGTAATAAGTTTTAAACAATCAGCTGTTGGAACCCCAGATGCAACTAACCCTAAAACGGTTACTTTTGATGTTCACGCTGATAAAATTTCAACTACTAATCCAACGCTTACAACAGGTAAGGTTAACCCTATCTATAATGCGGTAATGAGAGCTTTAACAGCTAATCCAGGTGGTGTTGCAGCTAGAGTTTCTCTTGGAAAAGATCAAGCAGCTACTGCATTACAAATGTATTTTAGCGCTGCTACGTACGCGTAGATATGAGGCCTAGAGGTTTAGGCGATTCAATCGCAAACTTTACAAAAAAAACAGGTATTAAGGCTGCTGTGCAAAAAATTGCAAGTGGCCTTAATAAACCCTGTGGTTGTCAACAAAGACAAGACTATTTAAATAAAAAATTTCCTTATAAACAATAATATGTTTTTTAGATTAAGTAATGGATTTAAAGTAAAACCTCCATTTATGGAAGATGCTACCCCTATCTATAGCACTGACTTAGAAGAAGGTGTATTAGGTAAGGCGAACAATAATGGCACTATACTAGTATCAGATAAAATAACTGATCCAGAGGAAAGAAAAAGTGTTATTGAGCATGAAAAAGTACATTTAGATCAAATGAAACGAGGTGATTTAGATTACGATGATGACTTTGTGTATTGGAAAGGTAAAAAATATTCAAGAGAAGACATGAAAGAAGGCGCTGAGGATTTACCTTGGGAAGCAGAAGCATACTCTAAAACAGATCCATTTGAAAAATATTAATTATGGCATATAAACAAAACAATCCACTTTCTAGAAAAAGTAATTCTACTCCTTTAAGACATAATGTAAGAAATTCTGCTGGCGACTCTTGGAGACATGTTCATCAGCAAAACGGTTTTATAAAAACATTAACCGGAAAACTTATAAAAGGTAGTTCAGATTTTGGTCAAAGAGCTAATAGAGCTGTTAAAGATAGAGAAACAAATTCAAAAAGATTATCCGCTGAAAGAGGTGGAGGAAGAGCTACAGAAAAAAATTACGCTATGGATTACGCAAATCAAATAGCTAATATGTATAATAGAGGTGAATTAGTAGGTGGTCAATTTATAGCAGATGATTTTGATAAAAGAAAAGCTAAAACAAGTATTAAAAAAGGAAAGTTTAAAATAGATCCTAGATTTAAAGCAATAGGTGAGTCTAGAGATTATAATGTTCAATATGCTGACCAAGTAGAAGGTTTTGATAAAGATGCTGGTTATCAAACTGCTGAAACACAATATACACCTGATCAAATATATGACATGATGGTTCAAGGTGGAGGTATGGTGAGTATTGTAGATGGTAAAATTGTAGCTGGAAATCCTAATGAATCTAAGTATCAGGTTTCAGATGCTGATTGGGATTATGCAGATGAAAGAATAAGTAAAAATAGAGGTGTTTACGGAGATAGAAATATTCAAGTAAATAAATTTGAAGAAGGCTATGTTCCAGAAGGATACATGGATGAAAGATCAAAAACCAAAGTTGATCCAAATAGAACATATACTGTTAAAGAATTATTAGAACTAAGAAAACAAAAAAGAAACAGCGCTATAAATAGAGTGACGGATGATAGTCCTTTAAATACAGGTCATGAAACTGATGAAAGAAGCACTGAAGCTAGACAAGGTTTTATTTATACACCAGGTGAAGAAGTAGTAACTACAAGAACTGAAGAAGTATATGGACCTGATGGCGTTACAGTAATAGGAACTAATACAATAAAAGATACTACAATAACAAACACTGGAACAAGAAATACACCGGGTACAACTAAAGTAATTACTGACGAACCTAATGAAACTCCTCCTAATTGGGACGATTGTTATAAAAATGGAATATTTCAAACCGGTGCAATTGTAGGTGAAGGAGTAAACGCGATTAAATGTGAATTAAAACCTGATCCTGGTCCAAATCCTGAAGGTGAACCAATAATTGAAAAAACTCAACCAGTCACGGAACAGCATATATATGATGATGTTAATACTGAAACTGTATTTACACCTATAGAGGTTGAAGAACCAGTTGTCGTAAGAGATAGATTTAGTAGAAGTTCAGGTTCTTTAAAAGGTAAAGGATTAGAATTTACTCTTCCTCAATTAGAAAGCATGAGTTTTTCTCAGTTAAAAGCTGCTAAAAGTAAATGTGGAAGGTGTAAATCTGCGGGTTTAATAAATGTACTATTAGGTAGAAGAAGCGGTTAATATGTCAAAAAAAAAATTTAAAGACACTAAAATAGGTCAATTTCTTGCAGGAGCTGCACCAAATATTTTAGGAAGTGTCGGTGATGTATTACCGGATAACGGTGTGTTTGGTTTAGTTAAAAACTTAATACACAAAGATCCAGTAATGCCACCAGAAGACAAAGAAAAAGCTATGAAGCTTTTAGAAATGGATATTGTGGAAATGCAAGAAGTATCAAAACGTTGGTCTAGCGATATGAAGTCAGATAGTTGGCTTTCTAAAAACACAAGACCAATGACTCTTATATTTTTAACAATATCTTTAATTATATTAGTACTATTAGATAGTTTTGAAATACCTTTTCAAGTAGATAAAGGCTGGGTAGATTTACTTAAATCTCTTCTAGTAACTGTGTATGTTGCGTATTTTGGATCACGAGGTGTGGAAAAATTCAAAAAAATGAGTAATAATAATTAAGAGTATTATATTAAATTAAATTAAATTAAATGAAAAAATTATTATTATGTATAGTTATGCTATTTAGCATTGCTATAAACAGTACAGAATTAAGTGACAAATTAAGAGGAGCTTGGTCAAGTGATAAAACAAGTTATTATGTAGTTATATTACATGATGAAAAAAAAGGTTATGAATTTATTAATTTTTCTTTTGCAGAAAATAAATCTTTACCAGAAACAGTAGTTGAAGAAGGTGAAAATTATATTAAAACAAAACTAATAAATAAAGAAAAAAATTACGAAGTATTTATAAAGTATAGCTTTGTAGATGGAAAATTACACTGCCAGTTTGAAGGAGGTTCAAATCATACTACAGTTTATAAAAGACATTGGATATTAACAAATTAAATTAAATAAAATGAAAGAAAACAAATTAACAGAAAAAGAATTAAAATCTGTATCAGATTCTCAAAACGATTTATATAAATTGACTACAGATGTTGGTATAGTAGAAACTCAAAAACACGCGTTATTACATCAAATAGCTGGTGTTAATCAAAAATTAGAAGAGTTAAAAAAAGAATTAGAAGAAAAGTACGGATCTATTAATATAAATTTAGAAGACGGTACTTTTGAAGAGGTTGAAAAAGAAAATGAATAATGTAATAAGAAAAATCAGTATTGGATCTGATTATAAAAATGAAGCAATGCATTATTCTGTTGGTCAACAAGTTTATGGAGGACATGAAATATCTCATATCTTGTTAGATGAAAAAGATAATTCATATAATATTTATATAAAAAAAAATAAAGAGATATTGCCATGGAAAAAATTTAATTCTAACATGGCTATATCTATTGAGTTTGATTTAGAATATTAATGGATAGTTTATATGATTTTATTGTAGAACCATTAGGTGAAAGATATAACAATAATAAAAAAATAGGTGAAAAAGATTTAATATTAAACACTAAAATTGAATCTTGGAAGTTTGTGAATAGATTTGCTAAGGTTATTTCAACTCCTCTAGCTATTAAAACCCCAATAAAAATAGGTGACACGATAGTTGTTCATCAAAATATATTTAGAAGGTTTTATGACATGCAAGGTAAACAAAAAAATAGTAGATCATATTTTAAAAACAATATGTATTTTGCCGCTATAGATCAAATATATTTATATAAAAATAAAACTAAATGGATTAGTTTTGGGGATAGATGCTTTGTAAAACCAATAAAAAATTCTGATCCTCTTTTAAATAGAAAAGAAGATCCTTATATTGGAGTGTTAAAAATAGGTAATAGCTCATTAGAATCATTAAAAATAACACCAGGAGACACGGTTGGTTTTAAACCAGGTGCTGAATGGGAGTTTTTCATAGATGATCAACGTTTTTATTGTATGAAATCAAATGATATTGTAATTAAATATGGAAATAAAGAAAATAAAAGGGAATATAATCCAAGCTGGGCGAATAGCAGTAGATGAATTAATCAAAGTTGCTAAAGAACCTATTATAGATTTTGGTCCTGATATTTCCGCAGATAGATTAAAAAATGCTGCAGCTACAAAAAAACTAGCTATATTTGATGCTTTTGAAATACTAGCTAAAATTAATGAAGAGCAAAATATTATTGAAGGAAAGCTAGAAGAAGAAACAAAAAAACCTAAAGAATTTAAAGGTTTTGCAGAAGGAAGATCTAAGTAATGTATAATCAAACTTTATACAAAGTACTAGATAATTACATTAAACCTAAAGTACTTAAAAGAAACAATAAAAATAAAAAATGGGAATACGGTTATAACGTAGAGCATGATGTTATTGTTATAAGTAAAAACGGTAAAATAGGTGAAGTTATAGAAATACAAAATTTAAAAATAGCTTTACCCTTACAAGAAAATGTATATAAATTTAAATCTAATAAATTTGAGTTTAAAGATTTACCTAAAGAATTAAAAAGAATAAAAACTATTTTTGATTGGAGTGAATATCCTTTAGACTTTAAAGAAACATGGTATGATTATATTGATCAAGAATTTAATAGAAGAGAAGAAGGTTTTTGGTTTTATAACAAAGACATTGCTACTTACATTACTGGTACTCATTATATGTACTTGCAGTGGAGTAAAATTGATGTTGGGAAACCAGACTTTAGGGAATCAAACAGATTATTCTTTATATTCTGGGAAGCTTGCAAAGCAGATACAAGATGCTACGGAATGTGCTACCTCAAAAACCGTCGTTCTGGATTCTCTTTTATGGCCTCAGGAGAGGTAGTAAACTTAGCAACTATTTCAAGTGACAGTAGATATGGAATATTATCTAAATCTGGACCTGATGCTAAAACTATGTTTACAGATAAAGTAGTTCCTATATCAGTAAATTACCCTTTCTTTTTTAAACCGATTCAAGATGGTATGGATCGACCAAAAACAGAATTAGCATATAGAGTTCCAGCTAGTAAATTAACAAGACGTAAGTTAACTTCTAATGAAACTCTACCTGATTTACAAGGATTAGATACAACTATTGATTGGAAAAATACAGGTGATAATAGTTATGATGGTGAAAAACTAAAACTATTAGTACACGATGAATCTGGTAAGTGGGAAAAACCAAACAATATTTTAAATAACTGGCGAGTTACAAAAACCACTTTAAGATTAGGTTCTAGGATTATTGGTAAATGTATGATGGGATCTACATGTAATGCTTTAGATAAAGGAGGTAATAATTTTAAAAAATTATATTATAATTCAGATGTTACAAAAAGAAATGCCAACGGACAGACTCGTTCGGGACTCTATTCTCTGTTCATTCCTATGGAATGGAACTACGAAGGATACATTGATTCTTATGGATTACCTGTCTTCGACACTCCGAAAGACATCATTAAAGGACCATTAGGATTACCAATAACATTAGGTGTAATTAATTACTGGCAAAATGAAGTAGATGGATTAAAAGATGATCAAGACGCGTTAAATGAATTCTACAGACAGTTCCCAAGAACTGAAGAACACGCTTTCAGAGATGAGGCAAAATCTTCATTGTTTAATTTAACTAAAATTTACGAGCAAATAGATTGGAACTCTGATTTAAAAAATACTAATGTTATTACTCAAGGAAATTTTCAATGGTTAAATGGTATAAAAGATACTCAAGTTATTTTTACACCACAAAACAATGGAAGATTTTTTATATCTTGGGTTCCACCTAAAAGATTACAAAACAATGTAATAAGTAAATTAGGTAGAAAGTCTCCTGGTAATGAAACTTTAGGAGCTTTCGGCTGTGATAGTTATGATATATCTGGAACTGTAGATAAAAGAGGTTCTAAAGGAGCTTTACACGGATTAACTAAATTTAGCATGGAAGATGTTCCGCCAAATCATTTCTTTTTAGAATATATAGCTAGACCACAAACAGCTGAAATATTTTTTGAAGATGTATTAATGGCTTGTATATTTTACGGAATGCCAATACTATGTGAAAATAATAAACCTAGATTATTATATCATTTTAAAAGAAGAGGATATAGAGGTTTTAGTATGAATAGACCAGATAAAATATATAATAAATTATCTGTAACAGAAAGAGAAATAGGTGGTATACCAAATTCAAGTGAAGATATTAAACAAGCTCATGCAGCTGCAATAGAAAGTTATATTGAAACGTATGTTGGTTTAAGAAATGACGGTAGTTATGGTGATACTTATTTTCAAAGAACTTTAGAAGACTGGGCAAAATTTGATATAAATAATAGAACAACACATGATGCTTCTATTAGTTCAGGCCTAGCTTTAATGGCTTGCAATAAAAATAAATATAGACCTGTACCTCAAATGATTAGACAAACCTATGACTTAGGAATAAAAAAATATGATAACAAGGGTCAATTATCAAAAATTATAGATTAAATGAAAAGTATATATACTAACGGTAGTAGTATTTTCCCTAGCCAAGTGGTTAGTGACGCGGAAAAAGCAAGCTGGGAATACGGCGAGCAAGTGGCTCAAGCTATAGAGCAAGAGTGGTTTAATCAAGGCAGAACTAACGGTAATAGATATTTAACTACTTCAAATAATTATAATAGACTTAGATTATATTCAAGAGGTGAACAACCTACTCAAAAATATAAAGATGAATTATCTATCAATGGTGATTTATCATATCTTAATTTAGACTGGAAACCAGTTCCTATTATTTCTAAATTTGTAGATATACTTGCTAATGGTATTTCTAATAAAGATTATGATATAAATGCTTTTGCACAAGATCCTAGTTCTTTGACAAAGAGAACTAATTATGCTGAAATGTTAGCACAAGATGTTTTTGCTAGAGAAACAATGGAAAAAATAAATACTCAATTAGGTGAAAATTTATTTAATACCGAAATAGCAGAAGATCAAATGCCTCAAACTCCTGAGGAATTAGAACTACATATGCAATTAACTTATAAGCAAAGTATTGAAATTGCAGAAGAAGAAGTTATAAATCAAGTTTTAGATTTAAATAGATGGGATTTAATTAGAAGAAGAATAAATTATGATTTAGTTACTTGTGGTATTGGAGCTGTAAAAACTGATTTTAACGTATCAAATGGTGTAACTATAGATTATGTTGATCCAGCTTATTTAGTTTATTCTTATACAGAAGATCCAAATTTTGAAGACATATATTACGCTGGTGAATTTAAAGCTGTTACTTTACCAGAAATAGCTAAACAATTTCCAGATTTACCTGATAATGAATTAGAAAAAATTCAAGAGTATCAAGGCAATAGAAGTTATATGTATGGTTACGGTAATGGTCCATGGGATGAAAGCGCTGTTCCTTTATTGTATTTTGAATATAAAACTTATAGTGATCAAGTTTTTAAAATTAAAGAAACTTCTAGTGGTTTATTAAAAGCTATTGAAAAACCAGATACTTTTAATCCGCCAGAAAATGACAACTTTGAAAGAGTTGGTAGAACTATAGAAACTTTATATAGAGGTGTAAAAGTTTTAGGAACAAACATACTTTTAAGATGGGAATTATGTCCTAACATGACAAGACCTATGGCTGATACTACTAAAGTAGAAATGAATTATGCAATATGTGCTCCTAGAATGTACAAAGGTCGTATAGATTCTACAGTAAATAGAATTACAGGTTTTGCAGACATGATTCAAATTACTCATTTAAAACTTCAACAAGTTATAGCTAGAATGGTACCAGATGGTGTATTTTTAGATATGGATGGTTTAGCAGAAGTTGATCTTGGTAATGGAACAAATTATAATCCAGCCGAAGCATTAAACATGTATTTTCAAACTGGATCTGTAGTTGGTAGATCACTAACACAAGATGGTGAATTAAATAGAGGAAAAATTCCTGTTCAAGAACTTGCGACTGGAAGTGGTCAGGCTAAAATTCAAAGTTTAATTAGTACATATAATTATTATTTACAAATGATAAGAGATGTGACTGGATTAAACGAAGCAAGAGATGGAACTTTACAAGACAAAGACACTTTAGTAGGTTTACAAAAAATGGCTGCACAAGCTTCCAACATTGCTACAAAACATATTAACAATGCTAGTTTGTTTTTAACTCTTAGAATATGTGAAAATATTTCTAAGAAAATAGGTGATATGTTAGATTATCCATTAACAGCAGAATCTTTAAAAAACAGTATTACTTCATTTAATTCAGCTACATTAAAAGAAATAGATAATCTTAATCTTCATGATTTTGGTATATTTTTAGATTTAGAACCTGATGAAGAAGAAAAAGCTACATTAGAACAAAACATATCTGTAGCTTTATCAAGTGGTGGTATAGATTTAGAAGACGCTATTGAAATAAGACAAATACGTAATTTAAAATTAGCAAATCAAATGCTAAAAATGAAGCGTAAACGTAAATTAGCTAGAGAAAGACAGATGCAAGCTGAAATGGCTCAACAACAAGCTAGCGCTAATAGTCAAGCAGCACAAGTATCAGCTGAGACAGAAGTTCAAAAACAGCAAGCTTTAACTACTGAAAAAGTAAATCTGGAACAAGCTAAGTCTCAGTTTGAAATACAACGTATGCAAACAGAGGCAGAAATAAAAAGACAATTGATGGCTGAAGAGTTTAGGTATCAATTACAATTAGAACAAATGAAAATGCAACGTGAGCAAACACGAGAAAAAGACATTGAAGATCGTAAAGACAAAAGAACAAGGATAGCGGGTTCACAACAAAGTAAAATGATAGATCAAAGACAAAACGATTTATTACCAATAGATTTTGAAGCTCAAAACGAGCAACCTACTATTTAGTATTAACTATTTAATTATATTATATTATGGCTGAAGAAGCAGTGAAACAAGAAGGGGATTTTTCTTTGAAAGGAAAAATTAAACCTAAAAGTAAAAAACCAAAACAATTAGAAATAGCTAATAAAGAAATAGCTAAAATTGATTTAGGAAAAAAACAAACACAGGTTACTCAAGAAGTACCTAAAATGGATTTAACTAAAAAACAAGAAGATGCCGTTCAAGAGCAAAAAACAGAGAGCGTTTCTATGGGCGAATCACCCGGAGATAGCAAAAAAGTGGACGCAGAAATACGGGTCAGCGATACAGATGATAAGCAAGATTCTCCGATCGAAGTAATTGAAGAAATTACAGACTCAGTTGAACCACAAAAAGAAATAAAAGAAAAACCTCAATTATTAGAAACACCTAAGTTACCAGAAAATGTAGAAAAATTAGTTACATTTATGAATGAAACAGGTGGTACTGTTGAGGATTATGTTGAACTTAATAAAGATTATTCTAAACTAGATAATGATCAATTATTAAGAGAATATTTAAGAAAAACAAAACCTCATCTTGATTCAGAAGATGTTGATCTTATAATGGAAGATTATAATTTTGATGAAGATTTAGATGAGAAAAAAGATATACGAAGAAAAAAGCTGGCTTATAAAGAAGCTGTGGCTAATGCTAAAAAAGATTTAGAAAATAAAAAATCTAAATACTATGCTGAAATAAAGCAAAGACCAGGTGTTACACAGGATCAACAAAAAGCATTAGACTTTTTTAATCGTTATAATAAACAGCAAGAAACTATAAAGCAAACACAGGATAACTTTAAAAAAGGTACTAGTGAATTATTTGCTACTGAATTCAAAGGTTTTGATTACACAGTAGGGGATAAAAAATTTAGATACAAAGTTCAAGATCCTAATAAGGTTGCTCAGACTCAATCTAATATTGAAAATTTTGTTAATAAATTTTTAGACGAAAAAGGAAATATTGGTGACATGGCGGGTTATCATAAAGCTTTATATGCTGCGATGAATACTGATAAGCTAGCTTCTCATTTTTATGAGCAAGGTAAAGCTGACGGAGTTAAAAACTTAGTCAAACAATCAAAGAATCCGACTGCAGAAGCGCCGAGGCAGGTTGCCGGTGGGGACGTATTTGTAAAAGGGTTTAAGGTAAAAGCTGTAAGTGGAGCGGATTCATCAAAATTGAAAATCAAAAAACGAACATTTAATAATTAAAATTTAGAAAAATGGCTTTAACCCCACAATTTGGTACTATTGTACCAAGTCAAACGCAGGAAGTCTTACAATCTAACTATTTACAGTGGACAGATAAAGCAGCTGCTGATTTTGCGGATTTCGCACAACAGTATTTGCCTGAAATTTATGAAGCTGAAGTTGAAAGATATGGTAACAGAACCTTATCTGGATTCTTAAGAATGGTTGGTGCAGAACTTCCTATGACAAGTGACCAAGTAATCTGGTCTGAACAAAATAGATTACACATAGCATATGATAACGCTACTTTTGTTAGCGCTACAGGTGTTATTACTTTAAACCCAGGCGCTGTTGCAGGTGTTTTCAATGTTATTTCCCCAAGATCTACAGTTGTCGTTATGGACGACTTTGGAGCTGAAGCGAAATGTTTTGTAAGCGCTTCTACTCCAGGTGCTGCTGGAACAATTACTGTACAACCTTATACAGCTGCTAACTTAGCAGGAGCTGGTTTAGTAGGTTCTGTAAAAGTATTTGTTTACGGTTCTGAATATTTCAAAGGTTCTACTACTCCAAATTATTCTGGAGCTGGTGCTGCTACAGGTAATGAGTATATTAGTGTTGATCCACAATTTACTCAATATCAAAACAACCCGATCATCATTAGAAACAAGTACGTTGTAAATGGTTCTGATATGGCTCAAATCGGTTGGGTAGAAGTTGCTACAGAAGATGGAACTGGTGGATACTTATGGTATCTAAAAGCTGAGTCTGAAACAAGACTTAGATTTGAGGATTACCTTGAAATGATGTGTGTTGAAGGTGAATTAAATACAGGTGGTGCAATTGCTGCTGGTGATAAAGTAAAAGGTACTCAAGGTCTTTTTGCTGCTATCGAAGCTAGAGGTAATGTACAAGTTGGATTTGCTGCTGCTACTGGTATCAGTGACTTTGACGGTATTTTAAGAAACTTAGATACTCAAGGAGCTATTGAAGAAAACATGCTTTTCTTAGATAGACAAACTGCTTTAGATTTTGACGATATGCTTGCTGCTATATCAGCTGGATCTGCAGGTGGTACTGCTTTTGGATTATTTGAAAACTCAGAAGAAATGGCTTTAAACTTAGGTTTTAGTGGTTTTAGAAGAGGTTCTTATGATTTCTATAAAACAGACTGGAAATACTTAAACGACGCTTCTACGCGTGGTGCTATGACTGGACCAAACTCTATTGAAGGAGTTTTAGTTCCTGCTGGTACTACTACTGTTTATGATCAAATTTTAGGAACTAACATCAGAAGACCTTTCTTACACGTAAGATATAGAGCTTCACAAAGTGATGATAGAAGAATGAAATCTTGGTTAACAGGTTCTGCAGGTGGAGCATTTACTTCAGATCTTGATGCTATGGAAGTTAACTTCTTATCAGAAAGATGTTTAGTAACTCAAGCTGCTAATAACTTTGTATTATTCAAAGGAGTGTAATTTTTATATAGGTAAGGGCGCTTCGGCGCCCAATACCTTTAACTATTTAATTTTATTATATCATGACAAAAAACAAAACAAAAGAAGTAGTAGAAGAGGTGGCAGTAGCTCCTCAACCTGCTAAAATAAAACCAGTTAAAAAAGATAGCTGGGAAGTAAAAGATAGGACTTATATACTTAAAGGAAACAAAGAACCTTTAACATATACTATACCAAGCAAACATACAAGAAGACACGCGTTATTGTGGTTTGACACAGATAAAAATACGCAAAGAGAATTAAGATACGCTACAAATATGAGTTCACCATTTGTTGATGAACAAAAAGGAGAAGTAACTCTTGGTCATATTACTTTTAGAGACGGTACTTTAAATGTTCCTAAAGAAAATATAGCTTTGCAAAAATTACTTTCTGTGTATCACCCAATGCTTAAAAATAAATACTTTGAGCATGTTCCACATATGATAGCTGAAGATGAGCTAGAGAAAATGGAATGGGAAATAGAAGCTTTAAATGTTGCTAGAAATATGGATGTGGATATGGCTGAAGCTATTGTAAGAGTAGAATATGGATCAAAAGTAAACAAATTATCTTCTAAAGAATTAAGAAGAGATTTAATAATACTTGCTAAAACAAATCCTAAATTATTTTTATCATTAGCTGCAGATGAAAACGTACAGTTGAGAAACTTTGCAATTAATGCAATAGAACAAGATATAATTACTTTGTCACAAGATCAAAGATCAATTCATTGGGCAAGTAATAATAGAAAGTTAATGACAGTTCCATTTGATGAAAACCCATACTCAGCATTAGCTGCATGGTTTAAAACAGATGAAGGTGTAGAAGTATTTAAGTCAATAGAAAAAAGACTAAAATAATTATAATAAGAGGCGGATTCGTCTGCCTCTTTATTAAAATAAAAATATAATGGTAAACGTAAACGCAGTATATCAAACAGTGTTATTGATTCTTAACCAACAGCAAAGAGGTTATATGACGCCAGATGAGTTTAACAAAACGGCTACTCAAGTACAATTAACAATGTTTGAAGGTTATGCTAGTGATTTAAATCAACAATATCGATTACCAGATAACGATACTGAATATGCAGATCGTGTAAAAAACATACAACAAAAACTACAGTTTTTTCAAAAGACTGGAACATCAGCATACGTAGGACCTCATTTTAAAATAGCACCCGTAGTTGGTGATATATTATATAGATTAGGTTCTGTATTTTATAAAAATATTGAATTAGGTCAATATTCCCAAAGAAACGAGATCACACAATTATTACTTTCCCCGTTGACTCAACCTACAGAAAAATTTCCTATATACTTATATGAAACTGATTTCTTATATGTATATCCAACAACTATACAAAGCGATATAACTTTTTCATATTTAGCTAAACCTAAAGATGTTATATGGGGTTTTACTACAGACCCTACAACCGGAGCTTATTTATATGCTTCTGGTAGTTCTGTTAATTTTGATTTAGATGTAACAGAGCAAAATGAAATAATAATGAGAGTATTAGCTTATGCTGGTGTTATTATTCAAGATCCTACAATTATACAAGCAGCTTCTCAAGCCGTAGCAACTGAAGATGCAAACGAAAAAAGTTAATAAAAAATGGCAAAACCAAACGGAGGTTTAATAACCGAAACTAATCAACAATATTACGCTGGAGCGCAGGGATTTTTAGTGACTGCGGGAGCAGGTCAATCTATTTTTAAATTTACTTTTAATACAGATTTAGTTTTAGGAAGTTATGATCCTAATGTAGCTGAGTATGGATTAAATAATTTTAAACTATACAGTAGTAATGATGGAATAACATATACTGAATATGTATCAGCTTATACTTTACAAGATAATACTATAACTTTAGGAGTTGCATTAGCTCAAAACAAAAACTTAGTATGTCAATTAAAAAGTTTAACAGGTGGTGAGTATGGAAATAGAGATGCTTATGGAGTTGCTGTAGAAGAAAATCATGGTAGTTATTCTTATGTAAAACTAAATGATGTAATTAATAATTTTATAGTTGGTTTTGTTGGAAAAGATAAATTAATACCAGACGTAAAAAGAACAGATATAATATTTCACGCAAAAAGAGGGTTACAAGAATTTAGTTATGATACTTTAAAAAGTATTAAATCTCAAGAGTTAACTATACCTCCTAGTTTAAGTGTTATATTACCACAAGACTATGTTAATTATGTAAGAATATCTCGTATAGACAGCTTAGGTGTACAAAGAATAATATACCCAAGTAACAATTTAACAAACAGTCCTTATGAAATGCCTGTTCAAGACAGCTTGGGAACTCCTACTCAAGATTGGGATGCTGAAAATTTAGAAGGAACTTCAATAACAGAAGATAGATGGAGTAAAGCTAATACAAATTTAATAAGTCAAGACTATAATATGTCTTTATTTAACGATGGATTTGCTTGGGCTGGATTTAATTGGGGTAATGGTAATTACTGGAGTTGGGGTGAACAATATGGAATGTCACCACAGTATGCCCAATATAATGGTTGGTTTAACATGAATGAGAGAGAGGGTAAAGTTTCTTTTTCTAGTAACTTAGCTAATCAAATTATTATACTAGAATATATATCAGATGGTTTAGCTTATGATTTAGATAGTAGAATTCCAAAGCTAGCTGAAGACGCCTTATATTCTTATATTTCTCATGCTATTATTGCTAGTAGAATTAATCAACCAGAATACATAGTTCAAAGATTAAAAAAACAAACAAGTGCTAAACTTAGAAACGCTAAAATTAGATTGTCTAATATTAAATTAGATGAAATAATACAAGTTATGCGTGGAAAAGCTAAGTGGATAAAAAGATAAAACATGCCGCAAATAGTTAATACTTTTCTAAAGTCTAAAATGAATAAAGATTTAGACAGTAGAATAATACCAAACGGTGAATACAGAGATGCTCAGAATCTACAAATAAGTAGATCACAGGGTGCAGAGGTAGGAGAGTTTGAGAATGTTTTAGGTAATGAGCAGCAGCAATATTTATACACTGGAAAAAATGGTACAAATTATACTGGTAAAATTATAGGTCAATTTACAGATCCAGTAGAGGGTAATATATACATAATGAGCGCTGGTTATTCCGGATCTGGTACATGTCCTAGAGATATAGTAGTTTATGGTGGTGCTTCATTACAGAGCGCTTCAACTATTTCTTTATATAGTAAAGGTCCTGCAGGAGTATTGTTAAATCCAGAAAATTTAGGTATTGAAGTAGGCATGACGTTGTGGGGAGATAACTGGAATGGTCAACCCTCAGGAGATGGTGGTCAACAAACAGATGCCATAATAACAGCTATTACAAGCACAAATATAACAATTAGTCAAAATATAACACTAGCTGGAGGAGGTTTTGTCGGTGAAGGAGATAGAATATATATTGGTTGGAACAATACAATACATAGGTATAATGTTAATTCTAATACTTTAACGCTTTTAGTTAGAGGTTCTTTTTTAAATTTTCATCAAGATTATAGAATCTTCGGTATAAACATGATAGAAGATTTATTATTCTGGACAGATAATAGAAATCAACCTAGAAAAATAAATGTAACATTAGCTAATCCTTTAGATTTAATAAATCCAACACATTACTTTAATGAAGATCAAATATCTGTAGCTAAATATTATCCATATGAAACGCCTTTAGTTTTACATCAAGTTATTAGAGGTATAACAGCTGGTGGTCAAGATGTTCCTAAAAAAGGTTATAGATTAACTATGGCTGATACAACTAACATTCAAATAGGTGATATAGTAAACGGTTTTCCATCACAAGGCGCTCAAGAACTATGGAACGTAATATCTATTAATCCTAGTAATGATGTAGTTATTTATAATAATTTTAAAAGTGGTGCAGCTGGACAAGCGCCAGGATCTTATAATGGTACTGATAGCATTGATATTACTTTTAGTAATACTACAATGAAAAACTCTTCAGAAAAAAAATTATCTAGAGGTTTTGAAACTACGTGTCCATTAGCAGGTGCCGTTGCTGTAGGTAGTATATTACAAATTACTTATTCTTTTAACAATGTAAACACTGAGCAATCACCTCAACCTACACCAAGAGTAGGGGATTATATAACCAGTACTACTATGACTGGTCCTAGTGGAGTTGGTATTACAATAGCAGATCAAGTTGTTATAACAGAAGTTGATGCGATTAATGCAGGTTTTGGTGGCGCTATTAAATTAAAGCTTACTCAAGACGTTACTGTTAATGCTGTTGGTAATGATATTATTGTTTCAGTTAATCCAGATTATAACGATAGCTTTACAGGAGATCCGGATTTGATAGAAGAAAAATTTGTAAGATTTAGTTATAGATTTAAGTTTGAAGATGATGAGTATTCTTTAACAGCTCCTTATACACAACTTTGTTTTATACCTAAACAAGAAGGTATTATTGGAGGTGGAAGAAACGAACAATTACAAGATATGGTAAACATGTATGACTCTACTGTAGTTGAGTGGTTTACTAATAAAATAAATACTGTTGCTTTAAAAATTCCTTTACCTGATGGAGGAACCACAAGTGTTGAAGCGTTAAATTCTTTAATTAATAATTATAAGATTACAAATATAGAAATATTATATAAAGAGTCTGATGGATTATCATCTAAAATTGTTGATTCTATAGAAGTTAATAATATAATAGCTGCTAGTCAAATTGAAGCAATTCCAGATAGTAGTGGAAACACAACACAATGGTTTTATAATTTTAATTATGAATCTATAAAACCTTATAGAACACTACCTACTAGTGAACAAAACAGAGTTTATGATAACGTGCCTTTAAAAGCATTAGGGCAAGAGATTTCAGCAAATAGAGTTATATATGGTAATTTTTTACAAAAACATACACCACCTAATAATTTAAATTACGAAGTTATCAATGCTAATAAATCTGTTAGTTATGATAATTATGCTCAGTATCCTAATCACTCTATTAAACAAAATAGAAATTATCAAGTAGGTTGGGTTTTATCAGATAGATATGGTAGAGCATCAAGCGTGGTATTATCTAGTAATGATGACAATTCTTTAGTTAATGGATCTAATATTTATATACCTTATAAAACATGGGGAGAATTAGATGATCCTATTAATGACGTTACTGTTTATAAATGGTTAGGTAGTGTGCTAAGAGTTAAATTAAATAATGGTATAACACAAAAAACAAATAACTCTTTAACCGGAGAACCTGGTTTGTTTAAAGCAGAATCTGATACAAGTGTTGATGAAGTTACACTAGTAAGTGGCGGCGCGGGTCATGCTGTAGGTGATATTGTATCTTTTAATTATCAATCAGGCTCTAAAGCATTAGGAGAGTTATTTAGTATTGAAGTGGTAAGTGTTAGCGTTGGTGTTATTACAGGTTTAAAAATATCAAATAAAGGTACAGGATATATTGATGGACAACAATTATTTCAATCAGGCACAACTGGCGCAGGTACTAGTGCTGTGGTTATAGTAACAGTGTATCCAGCTAATCCAACAGGATGGCAATCATATAAGTTAGTTGTAAAACAACAAGAACAAGAATATTACAATGTATATTTACCTGGTTTTATATCAGGTTATCCAGTAGTAAACTCTAGTGAATACGGGAGAGTAGCTTTTTCTGTATTATTAGGAGACAATATAAACAAAGTACCTAGAGATTTAAACGAAGTAGGACCATTACAAGATGAGTTTTCTGCTTCTGTCAATTTATTTGGAAGAGTAAACAACCCAAATATTGACAATAAAAATAAAGGTACAGCAGGTAATTATTATAACAATAGAATTTACCCGTGGAACACACAATATTTTCCAGGTAGACAAAATGATGAAGCTGTTACAGTAGGTACTGTAGGATCAAGTGGTTTACAATTAGGAACTTCTCCTTTTACAGCAAGTGTAGCGGCTGGGGATTTTGATAATGCTAGTGGTAGCATTCCTTGGGGAATAACAGGTTTATATCAAAGCTTGTATAATCAAGAACAAGCTCCTATTGCTATGGGATTAAAAATTGGTGCAGAAGAATCTCAACCACAATTAACACAGGCCGGATCTCCTCAATTAAACACATTGGGTGCAAAAGTTACAGCTAATGTTTTTGGAGCTGGTCAAGGTACTAATGATGGTTGTATGGTTCCTTTTTTAAGTGTATCTGAAACCTCACCGGTAGAAAGTCTATTAGAAATATTTTATGAATCTTCTACGGCAGGAAACTTTATAGATTTAAACAAGCAAGTTACAGCAGATTACGCGGGTGTTTCTGGAACCACCGCTACTACAGGTAGTTTTGGTGAAGACACTGTTTCAGGAACAGCTATAATAACCGCTTTTAGCTTTACAGACTCTGCTGGTAATAGTTTAACTTTAAACAGCATTCCTACTATAACTCAAGTTTTAGACGGAAACGGAGTTGATGTAACAGGTGCTTTTGCTATAGTTCAAAACGGAGGTACTCCATTAAATTTTGATATAGATACTAATCAATTATTTTGGTACGGTAAAGAAACACCTAGTAAATCTAATACTTTTACACTATCGTTTCAAACAAGCTACACAACAGGTAGTGAAACTTTTAATGATGTTTTAAATAATCAAATAACTATTACCCTAAATAATGTAGTTCCTGTTATTGCGGGTTTTACACCTTCAGTAGGTCCAGATGCAGCTACTCAACAAATCTGTGGAAAAGCAGGTGGTTCATCAGGTTATGATACCACAGTGACTAATTTTGGTCAGTTTACGGGTGGTAAAAACGGAAGCGCAGATCCAGGTAGTGACACATTAGAATTGTGTCATAGCTTAACTGTTTTATCAGCACCAGGTGGATCAACAGCTGTATTTGAAATAGATTTTCAAACCGGAGTTGTAACAAAAACAAGTGGCACTCTAGTCAATGGTACGTATAGTTTTGAATGTACTTTAACAGATGCGGCTTCTAGTTGTGTAAGTTCTACAGGAAGCTTACAAACTACATGTAATTATGATGTTGTACTTGGAACTCCTCCAGTAAATCAAGTTTTATGTTTTGGAGCATCTTCTGCTATGGCAGCCTTAGATACATCATGTGTAAGTGGAACTGGTTATCCTTTAGAAGTATTTTTTGGAGCAAATCAAAACGTTAATTCTGGTATAAATGGTACGGCTGGTCCATTAATAGGAAGTGGAACCGCTAGTATATTATCTACTATTGATACAAGTATAGGTGTTGGTTCTTTAGGGTATGGACTATCTTCAGGTGGTAGTTTAAATTTAAGATATTATAATGCTTATAGCGAAGCTTTATCAGCTTGGACATGTGGATTACCTCCAGTTACACCAGCTTTTACTACAGGTGCTTTGGCTCAAGGTATTTTTGCTATAAAAATAACATTAAGTAAAACAGCTTTTGCTTCTACTGAAAATGATTACAGCACAAACTTTACAATATTATATAGGGCTAGCGCTTCTGATTCTTGGCAATTAGCCACAACAGATGCGACATCTCCTACAGACCCAAGCTCTGCGGTTGGAAACTTTAATCAACTAGACGTTACAGGTAGTGGTATAGCTAGTGCACAGCTAACATATTATTTTAGTGTAGTAGGAGAATACGCTGTAAGAACTAACGGTGTTTATTCTGTAGGTTGCACAGCTTGTACAACTTGCGCTAGAGTAGATGTAGAATTTTATGACGCAATAAATGGACCTGGTCAAACAGGTTGTCCAGGAACTGCAGATCCTTGTACTGGACCACTGTAATAAACTATTAAAATAAGTAATAATAATATATGGCGACTACTTTAGAATTATCATATTTCAATACTTTTTGGTTAAAAAGATTAAAAAACTTTACTCAATACCAAGAAAGAGAACCAGATGGTACTGTAGGTGTAGAAGGTGGTGGAGAAACTAGTGGTACTCCAAATCCAGCTACAGGTGCAGGTTATGTAAATTCTAATGTATATGAAGATTGGTTTGTAGAAGAAGCTAGAATAAAAGGCGGATATAATAACGTTAGCGTTGATTTTGGTAACAAAGCTTATATAGTTGAAGAAGAAGATGCTCAAACACGTAGACAAAATGCTTTAATTTATTCTGGTGTATATAATGCTAAAAATGCAATTAATAATAGTAATCAATTTCCAATAGGTGAAGACATAACTAGAGCTGTAGATCCAGCTTCAGGTAGTATACAAAAACTTCATGCTGAAAATACTAATTTAGTTATATTGCAAGAGCGAAAAGTAAATAGAGCTCCAATAGATAAAGACGTAGTCTTTACGCAAGAAGGTCAACCATTAACTACTAATAGTAGTTTAGTTATTGGAACACCTACAGCTTTTGAAGGTAACTTTGGTATATCAAGAGATCCCGGTTCGTTTGCTGTATATGGATATAATAAATTTTTTACTGATAGAGATAGATCAGTTGTTATGCAGTTAGGTCCTAATGGTTTAAATGAAATATCAAATTATGGTATGATAGATTATTTTAGAGATCAATTAGCTGTAGAAGGAGAAATAACTGGTGGATACGATGTATTTAATAAAAACTATGTAGTTACTATTAATAATGAAACATTAGTGTTTGATGATTTATTAAATGGTTGGACTAGTTTCATGGATTATGTTCCTCAGTTGTCTACAAGTTTATATGGTCAATACTATACATTTAAAAACAATGCGGTTTGGAAACACTATAGCGGAAGTATTTATAATAATTTTTATGGAACTCAGGTAACATCTAGTGTTCAATTAGTTTTTAATCCTGAACCTACTAGAACTAAAACATTTACCACTATAAATTACGCTGGTAGTAATGGTTGGAAAGCTACATTATTATCAGATTATACTGGTGTAGATTCAAACCCACAACAACCAGTTCTTGGTGATACAACTCATACTGATGTTTCTTCTACTGTATTAAGTTATGATGAAGGTTATTATGTTGATCCAAATAGTAATATTCAATACAGAGCAGGTTTTGACAGAAAACAAAACACATATTATGCCGCTATAAAAAACAACTCACCTGTATTAGCTGAAGATGTTATAACTCCTGGAAATAAAATTACAGGAATAAAAGGACAATATGCAGTAGTTACTATTACACAAGATAGCACAACAGATTTAACCGGTGCTAAGCAATTGTTTAGTGTAGGAACTACTTACAACAATAGATAATTATATGAAATTTAAAGTAAGAACACTAACTGATAATGATTGGGAATTATTAGTAAGTTGGTGGAAAGGATGGGGTTGGCCCGTCGTACCTAAAGATATTTTACCTGATCAAGGAACAGGTGGTATAATGGTTGAACATGAAGATAAACCTTTGGCAGCTGGTTTTATATACTGGAGTAATTCTGGTTTATGCTGGTTTGATTGGGTTATAGCAGATCACCAAGGAAATAAAAGAGCAAGACCTTTTGCTGTTAAGTTTTTAATAGAAACAGCGGAACAAATGGTAAAAGATGCAGGTAAAAGCTGTATCATGTCAATAAGCAGAAGTAATAGCTTGCTTAAAATACATAAAAAATTAGGATGGAATGTAGATGAAAAACCATCTTATGAAATGATTAAAAAAATAAATTAAAAAATATGGCAGCAGTAAGTGCAGTAGTCGCAGGCGCAGCAACCGCAATAGGTGGAGCTGTTAAAGCAGGAAAAGCTCATAAAGAAATGCGTAAAAGTCGTAATGCTAAAAATGAGGCGAAGTTTAAAATGGAACAAGCTCTTCTTGATAGGAGAGATATAACTAATCCTTATGCCGGTGTTACAGATTTATCTGGTTTAGCAAGTGATTTATCATCGCAAATAACTAATCCATTTAATAATTTAACTGTATCTACAGCAGCGGCAGAAATGCAAGCTGAAGAAACTGATATTGCTTTAGCTAATACATTAGATACTTTAGAGCAAACAGGTGCAAGTGCTGGTGGAGCTACGGCTTTAGCAATGGCTGCTTTAAAATCTAAAAAAGCAGTTTCAGCAGATATACAGGCGCAAGAAGCTAAAAATTCAGAAATGAAAGCTAGAGGAGAAGAAACGATGATGAGAGAAAAGGTTAAAGCACAAAAAGATTACCAAGATGTTTTAATAGAGCAAGGAACAAGAGTGCAAGACTCTGATATTGCTGGAGAAATATTTATGTATCAAGCTAATGAAGATAGATCAAATGCAGATATTGAAAGATACCAAGGTATGTATTTAGGTCATGCTAAAAATCAGCAACAAGCTTCTTTAGCTTCAGCTGCAGGAACAGCTAGCATGATAAGTGGAATAGGCCAAATGGCTGGTGGATTATTAAGTTCAGACCAAGATTAAAAAATATAAAATGAATACATTGATACAAGCACATAATAGTAAAATGAATAGATTAGTTGACGTATCTTCTATAAGACGCGCTAATGAATTAGATTTTTTTACTGAATGTAGTATAAAATATAGAAAATATTTAAACGCTCCTTTAGCTCTTAATCCTAATGAATCTAAAAAATTAGCAGATATTATTAAAAATGAATTTGTTGAGCAAGCTCAGAATCAAGAGTATGGAGTTATTTTAAGATCTACTAGATTAGCTACTAATATTAAAAACATGAGCCAACAGCAAATAAAAGAAGATAAAAAATTTATTTCTGATTACTTTAGTAGATTAAATAAAATTCAACAATTAGGAGGTTATTTAATTGTCGCTGTAGAAAGCGTATCATCCGATAACCTACCTAAGTTTATAGCTAACTATAGTAATTTAAACATAAACGGTACAAACGAAAATACTAGAGACAGAAATATGTTTATGGTAGCTGCATGGGCAAATTTATTTGATTACTTTGATGATGTTAAAGTTGAAAAAGGTTTTACTTTTAGAAAAACTAATACTGGAGAAATAGCTGTATTACATCAAAGAATAAAGTTTTTAATAAAAGGTAAAACATTTAATAGGTATTTACATAAAAAAGATTATGTAATAAATGATTTCTTAATGAATAAGAATATTACATTTGATGAAATGGGTGAAGGATATTATACTATATATGGTGAGGTTGATAGTACTCAAGTTGAAGACGGTGATCTATTAAGTTTATATATTAGTCCAGTTCCAAAAGCTATTGATTTAGGTGAAACATTTGAAAACGCGGGTATAATGATTAATGCCACTTTACAACCTCAGTATTTTTTAGGTGGAACTGTTCCATCAGATGATCCTAATAATCCTGAAAACGATACTTCTATTAAAATACCTATGTATAGTATTAAAGATAATAAAGTTAAAAGATTTTTTGTTAAACCTATAAACACAAGCGCTATAAATAAATCGCCTTCTTATTTAGCAGAAATAAATTCTCATATAGCTGGATTATTTGCTGTAGCTAGTGGGGATATATCTGTTTTATCTGGTTATTCTAACAAAAGATTAGGTATTGACTTACCTTTAGGTATGAATGAAATTGTTACGCCAGAGCTAGAAGCAATGTATGAAATGTTATCTCCAGATGGAAAAGCTGGATTTGTAGGTAATAGATATATGTTTAATACTACTAACAAAGGAGGTAAAAGAATAAGTTTAGTTGACGCGCAAAAAGCTTTTATAATGGATCTAGTAATGGATGCTAGTTTAGATACTAAATTAATTCAAGAAAACATACCTGGATCTCCTAGTATTATAAAAGAAACTTTAACAGATAATTCTCCACAGGGTAGAGATTTAATAAAAGCGTTAAATGATAATGAAATGCCTATACCTGAATACTATAAAAACATGTTAGGTGTAAATGAATGGCAAACTGGGATGCCTGTTTATTTACAAAAATTACCAGAAGAAGTAAGTGAATTACCAGAAGAAAGAGACGAACAAATAAATCAATTTGTAGAGCAATATTCTTAATAAAATTATATGTGGAATCCAAGTTTATTATTTTTACCTCCTGAAGAAGAAAAGGAAGAAGAAATTATTGAAGAGGGTAATGATGAAGTCGATGGTATAGCTTTAGCGCCGGGAACTATAACTCCTACAGAACCAAATATTGAAACATCTATAGAGTCAGGAAATTCTAAAGTGGATATTGTATCTCCAGGAGATCAAGCTGTTAGGATAGATAATAATATTGATAAAAAATTATTAAATATTGGGTCTAAAAAAATTGATGATAGTTTTGAATATTTTTCTCCTGACAATAAAGAGTTTTTAAATTTTATAGACCCAAATTCTTACAAGCAAGATGCTGACACCTCGGCGCTAATAAAAGTTTTAGCAGCAGAAGATGAAAAACTTCAGGAAGAAGCTAATGAAAATGCAAAAAAAGTTATAGATTCAAAACTACCTACTGAAACTAAATTTGATTATACAAATTCAGATTCTGTAATAAAACTAATTGAATCTACATTTAAAGATTTATATGAAAAAGATGAAGCAATAACTCGAATAAGAGAAACTATTCTTAAAGAAAACGAAGAAGTACTAAGGTTAAAACAAGAAGAGTTAATGGGAAAACTTTCTGAATATAAAACATTTGTGTTTCCTAAAAATTATTTTTCCTCTATTGGTCACGCGATGACTGGAAGAAGTGGTCGTCCTGCAATTGATTGGGACCAACCAGGTTGGTCATTTACACCGGATCAACAAAAAATGGAAGAAGAATTAGAAATTCTTAATAACAAATATAATACTTTTGCTAATAATTTAATTGCTTCAGATGAAAGATTTACAGATAGAATTTCATATATAGAAAATAGTATATATAATAATTTAGAACCGGTAATAAAAAACGCTGAAGATCAAAAAGTAATTTGGGATATTAGAAGTAGAAGAATGAATGAGGGAGTGTTTGTAAAAAACAAAAATGATGTAGATGACTTGGGATTGGGTCTAAATTGGGATTACGTTATAAAAACTTCATCCGGATATGGAGCAGTAAAACCGGGTGAACTTGGGTATGGGTATGATCCAATTGCGGCGGGTTTTAGAACTGTAGAAAAAATTTTTGGATGGAAACCATTTCAGTTAAGTGATACTGCATATGAAGCTTTATCTAATATAAGTTTAAATAAATTTACTCAAGTATTAGGAATGGACTCCTATGTAGAAGATTTAAATAAATTTACTGATATAAATGCGGAGTATAATGAAAATGGTGTTGAAAGTTCTAAAGGCGAATTAAGAGATAAACACCTACCCGAAGGAGATGATTCTTACGTGTGGTATAAAACTAGTAGTGATGATGTGCAATACGGTAACAAAGGTGACTGGAAGCCTTTAATAGAAAATTATCAAGGCTATAACCGTGACACAGGTGAATACTCTGATCCTATATATAATGTTATGCCTGGAATTGGTGGATTGGGACAAGGTAAATTTCCTAATGAAAAATATATTAAAAACGCTAAAGAACGAGGTTACGAATTAATGAAGTGGCGTGATGCCAAACCTCTTATAATAGGTGATCTAAAAATAGATCAAGAAAGAATTTTAGATAAAGGGGTTCAAATATTAGATAAAGAATGGGAGAATGGAGTTTTATCTACTGATAAATTTACTGACTTTTTAAGTAATATTTATCAAGGTAATATTGGTGATGCTTTAAGATATATACCCTCAGCAGTAATAAAACAAATACCTTATATGGCTGCTAACTATTTTACTATGGGTTTTTATACAATGGTACAAGAAGGTGGTAATATTAGTTTTGATATAGCTAGAGACAAAGCAGCTGAAGATTTATATGCAATGCAGCCAGATGAATTTAAAAATAAAATTTCTTTAGAAGAATTTAGTGGAACAATTACCACAGATCAAATGATGAAATGGGTAGAAGATAATCCACAAAAATTTGACGATGCTTTAGCATTGGGTATGACAGCGGGTACTGGTATTGCTGGTTTAGAAAGAGCTGGTATAGGTTATATGATTAAAGCTACTAAGTTTGGTATGGGTGCTTTTACTCAATTATTAAGAGGTAATGTTAAAAAAGCATTATCACAAACTAAAGGTATGTTAGCTAACAATGCTAAGTCTGGGTTTAATGAAGCTTTAACTGAGGGTAGTCAAACAGGATTAGAGCAACTAGCTAAAGGCAAGTTTAATGCTATGGAATATGTAGAATCTATGGGTGAAGGTGGTTTAGTAGGTACTATCCTGCCTTTTGGTGGAGCTGCAACTTCTTCTGCAGTAACTAAAATTATAGATATAGCTAAAAATACTAGATTAAACATTAGAGATCCTAAGTTTTATAAAAAAGTTAATACATTGTTTGAAAAAAGTAGGCTTAAATTAGATGAAGATTTAAAAGCTGGCTTAATAGATGAAGTAACTTATGAAAAGAATTTACAACAAATATCTAACGATAGAAGTGCTTTATTAAAAATACCTACACACTTTGATGTAGAATCAAAAAGCGAAACTTTTGATATATATAATTCAATAAAAGAAAAGCAAAAAGAATTAGAAACTATAGGAGATAATAAAGGTTTAGGAAAACCATTAGTAGATGAAATAACTGTATTAAATGAAAGACTAGCTGAAATATACGCGGAACAAAATTTAAATAAACAAATAGGTAGTTTAAATGCTTTAGTAGATGCTGCTAATGATGTTACTATGCAGACTTTTGATACCAAGATAGAAGCTGATAATTTTATTGCAGAACAGAATAAAACTGGTAACTGGGATAGTAAAGCTTCTAAAGATGGTAGTGGTACTATATTGCAAAACAAAGAGACAGGAAAACAATTAATCATTGTAAACAAAGAAACAGCGGCTGAAGTAAGAGATATAGCAGTAGCAGATCACGAGTTTTTACATGCATTAATGTTTCAAACTGTAAAAGATAATCCTAAAGCACAAGCAGCAATAGGTAAATCATTGTTGGGTTATTTAGAAAAAATGGATAAAGACGGTCAAATGACTGAGCTTTTAAAAGAAAGATATAAGGTTTATAAAGGCAAACCAGTTGAACAACAATATGAAGAAGCTTTAAACTTTTTTGCTGATGCTATCATTAATGAAGAGATAAAGGTTAATGATACTGTTGTAGAAAAAATTGGTAGATTATTAAGAAACCTTTTACAATCACTTCCTTTTGTAAACATAAGTTTTAAATCTAATAAAGATGTATATAACTTTGTAAAAGATTATGCTTTAAGACGTAAAGCTGGTAAAGGTTTAAACGCTGCTCAGAAACGTATGTTAACCAGAAGCTCAACAGTAGGTAAAGATTTAGGTAAAGGAACTTCTAGTCAAATAGCTGACCTGATAGAAAATCAAGGAGGTAATTTAAACAAAGCATTTGCTCCTCAATCAAAAAGAACAGCGCAAGACTTAATGTTAGAGTATCAACAAGAAGGAGCTAACATGCAAGCTGAGTTGGTTGAAGATCTAGTAAATCAATATTATTCTTTAGGATTAAAAGCCATGGGTTATTCTAGAGAGGCTGGAGATATTGAAGTTGAAGATGCTGTGAATTTTTTAAGCTCTCAGTTTCCTAGTATAGCATCAAATTATACAGAAACAAATGTGGAAACAGGTAGACCTCAATCCCTTAGTAATTATATGCAATTCGCACTTGGTGCAAGAGGTAAAGGATTTTTTAAAGCTGAAATAGAAAGAAAGAAAAGAACTGTAAGTAAAGAAAAACTTGAAGATAAAGGTAGGCAAATAGTAGACACAGATCAACAAGCTGATTTTGATCAAAAGGCGAAAGGAGATAAGAGTAGAGCAAAAGTATTCCCTAATGCAGTTAGAGTAATATCAGAAACTATAACAGGCGAAACTAGAGCAGAGCAAAAAGCAATGCTTAAAAGCGATATACAAGAAGCTATATTAAGAGTTGGTACTAACCCTAAAGCTATTGCTCAATACATCGTAAAGAAAACTAAAACAAAAGAATATAGATCTCTTATAAAATCTAAGTTAGGTAAATTTGGTAGTGAACAATATATTGATAATGTTTTTAGATTATTTAACAATAAAGATTTTATTAAAGCAATACCTGTTGCTAATATTAAACGTAGGTTTGGTAAATTATTTGGTATAAAACAAATAGATACTGTTAAAACTAAAAAAGTAGAAGATGGTAAAACAACCTACTATGATAAACAAGTTTATAGTATTCCAGCTGTTACGCAGAATAGTTTAAACACAAT
>WLWF01000517.1_pt1 | contig 36775 bp, 40 predicted proteins | sample 6718331 | NCBI WGS metagenome assembly WLWF01 (sample SAMN12718692, study PRJNA515312) | sponge metagenome | isolation source: marine sponge | host: Mycale hentscheli | place: New Zealand: South Island, Marlborough, Capsize Point | collected 2003-05-01 | reverse complement strand
AGCCAGAAGCCAGAAGCCAGAAGCCAGAAGCCAGAAGCCAGAAGCCAGAAGCCAGAAGCCAGAAGCCAGAAGCCAGAAGCCAGAAGCCAGAAGCCAGAAGCCAGAAGCCAGAAGCCAGAAGCCAGATTATAATGATGAATAGCTTTATAACTATATGATTATTATACCAAAGTATTTGTTTCGGTAGAATCAAAAAGCCAGTTTTTAATTGGTTTTTAATTCATTGGTTTCTGGGGTTGATCCATGAAACAAAACACTGACAAGCCATCTATGAGCTTTGGCAAAGCCATGTACTCTGTAGAAATTGTTGCTGACTCTCTGGAGTCCACAAAAAACTTCCATGAGAAAGACAAGTGCCAGGCTGCCGAATTCTGGTTAAGAGAATCTGTTTTCACAATGTCTGAATACAAAATGGATATTGATGAAAATTACGGGAATGTAGTCCCGATAATAACGTCAACGAACGGGCGTTTTTTGAAATGAAATCCACGAAAGGTTTTTTGCCTGATCTGACAATGCTCATGACTCATGTCGCAGACATGTCACTATAGGTTTTATAAAGGCGAAAAAAAAGGGCTTCCTAACTAGGAAGCCCTTCTCTTATCTGGTGCCGGCACCAAGAGTCGAACTCGGGACATACTGATTACAAGCTCGCGATGCGGTCTTGAAAACCACTGTCTATAGGGGGTTTGCATTATGGGAGTATATGCGAAATACCCCTAAAATAGTATGGTTATGTCGCGTATATGACACTTGCTTTGTTTGATTACTGTTCGATTTTGGGGTTTTCAGAACTACAGTCTTTTGCCTCCTTTTTTTCAAGCCCTTCCCAATAAGCTTTTGCTTCTTCCTCGCTAACTCCAGCCCACATAGCCTGATTATAATCGCTGGAAGCAACTCCGGTGCCACTGCAATTATCGCAGCTTTTGCATTTCATCATCGCCAGGCCATCCGGAAAACTCAAACTCTGATTTCGCATGATCAATTAATGACATGTTGGTTACTCTGTTTTTTCAATATGTCTAGCTTGTTGTTAGGTGCTGCTGTGTATGCCTTATAGTTAAACCTAAACTGTCTGACCGTCATGCTCTCATTTTGGAAGAAGCTGCTATTCAAATGTCTGTAATTCACAAAACCTTCTTTCACACCTTTTACCACAACAATATGCCTTTCTTTTTCTTTAAAAGGGTTTATCTTCTCGAAGTCTTCAAAAATATATGTCTGATCTACTTCTACTTCTTTTCCAAATAGTGCCCTGAGGATACTCATAATAATGCTCCGTGCCATGCGCTTAAGCATGATCTCCCATAGCCTGAATAATTCCCAGAGTCATCATGCAGTCTGTGACTGCCCGGTGTGCTTTGCCTTCTGTTTTTACGTTCATGTGGTGGGCGGCGGCGGTAAGTTTTTGCCATTTCCAGTCTTCGTGGTGGTCATCCCATATTCCGTAGTAAGCGGCGAATAGTTTCATGGCACACAATATGCGCTGGTCTTTGTCCCAGTTCTGGGATTCTTCGTCTAGGGTTTTGTTTTCTATGCTGGCTTTGATGGTCTGATCTATCAGGCGTACATCATAGGAGCGGTTGTATATGATGAGTGTTCGGTCTTTGATGATATTGCAGAACTGTTCATGGATTTCTGACCAGTAGGGCGCGTCCTTTACCATTTCGTTGGTGATACCATGAATTTTGGTAACTTTTTTCGGAATGGGGTTGTGTGGTTTTATGAATGTTTCCAGAAGTGGTTCTCCGTTTATGTCAATGATGCCGATTTCTACTATCTCGGCGGTTTCATCGAGGCCGGATGTTTCTGTGTCCAAAAAGATAGGATCTTCATCCAGCCACTTTTTGGCAATTAACGTATATTTTGCTGGATTATGTACGGGTTCGTAACATTCTTTGGACATGATTATTCAGCCTTCAGGTTCAGGATTAGGAAGTCTTTGATGTTGGCTGGCAATGGTTGCCAGCTGGTGTTGTAGCATTGCCCATTGTTATTGAATGCGGGAATGATCCGGACAAGATCGGTTCTGCCTTCGTATTGCTCTATATAGATGGTGTCTCTGTCCAGCCCGTAAATGTTGTTTACCTGGTTGATGTAATCGGCGGCGGCATTGGTGACTGACATACCCGGATTACAGTTAAGCTCGGTCAATACAGCAAAGGTATGGGTATGGGTGTCGATCAGGGTTACGCCAAACTCTGCGGGTGCTAAGTTTGGCCCATAGGTTTCAATCATTTCCTGCATCATTATTTTTTTCTCCAGATAACTGATACCAGTTAGAGTCAATGGCTTGTAGCTCTTTGCCTTTTTCAGTGACGGTATCCATCAGCCAGCCAGATTCACAGCTGTTTGACTGATAGCATCGGGTCACTGTTCTTATTAAATCTTTTTCTATCGGATAAAATCCGGTAGTTACCTGTTGCCCCTTTTCAAAAGGGGCTGTTAGCTTTTTCATGGGATTCCATAGCTTGCAGTTGTTAAGTAGATCAATTAATCCTTATGGAAAGAAAGGCTCTTTTATCCATTTGATAATGAGATTTCGGCTTTTTGTATCAATGGCTTTTAAGGCATCCAATACATCAAAAGGAAAGCTTTCTGATTCACCCAGCCAAACAGAAGCAAAAAACTTTGCCATGTGTTGCTCACCAGAACTCATTAGCTGTAAGTCTTTCTCAAAGCTGTCTAAGTCAAAGGAATGATCTAGCTGATTCCAATGGTTCCTGAATCGGTGAAATGGCATCAGCATGTTAAAGAATTGTTGTTGCTCTTTAGTCATGGTTTACCCCTGCTTTTTAAATGCTGCCTGAAGCTCCGCATAACGCGCGTCATGCTGGATATGGGCGTAACGATCCACCATCTTGTCATCCTTCCAGCCCTGCTCTTCCTTGATAATGTCTTTGCTGACTCCCTGGTTAATCAGGTGAGTTGCCCATGTATGGCGCAGGTCATGCCAGCGGAAGTTCGGGTCTATGCCTGCTTTGCGTTTGAGGGTTTTCCAGCGCTTCTTGAAGTCTCCCCAGTGTTGGCCGTCGCCGCGATGAAAAACGACATTGGATTCCGGGTGTTTCTGTTGCGATAGTTTCCTGAGCAGGGTTTCTATCCGCTCGGTCATAATGGTTTCTAACGGGTCGCCGTTCTTGGTTCTTACTCTTCTTCCTTCCCGGTTTGATGTATCTATCAGTGCCATGTCTTCCCGTTCGGGAATGTAGAGATAACCTGGTACATAGATTTCTTCACCGTCGTCATTGATCACAGTCTTTGGCCAGACAATACGATCCCATGTCAGGCCGACAAGGTTTGCCTGTCGCCATCCGATATAAGCGGCTCCCCTGATCAGGTAGCCAAACATGTCATCGGTGTTTTCAATCAGCCTTTCAAGCTCTTTGGGCAGAATGAAATTGATGATGCCTTTGTTGGGCTTGGTTTCGTTGATGAACTCGGCAAGGTCGGTATCAATCCAGCGCCAGTCTGTTTTTGCCTTGCGTAAAATGGTTTTCAACAAAGTTTGTCTCTGGTGCAGGGTGGTTTTTGAGAATGGTCCACGACCTTTTGAGGCATCGAGCTTTTTAATCAAAGCCGGGTTATCAACCGTAATCCTTGCCGGTGGTCTTTCTCCTTCAGTTGGGTTTGGCTGTTCGAACCATTGCAAACGACCATCATCTTCTTTTCGAAGGTGGTACATGCGATTGCGAAGGTAGGAGCGTTTAACCACAAACGAAAGGTCATGCAGATAGTTCTTAAAACCGGCAACAATGCCGCTTTCAGAATCATCCAGCGGCAAGTCTTCCAGCAAGTACCAGTCACCTTCAAACTGATAAGGCCAGCGCAGAGCAAGAGCGTTACTTTTATCTGATTCACTGGACAGCTTTTTATTTCTGGTCTGGGTCAGATAGCGAATCATTGCCTGACCAAAATAGCGGGTTGGCTTTTCTCCCTTAGCCTGTTTCTTGGCTTCTTCCAGAAGCGCCTCATGGTATGCCTCACATTCTGAAGCAGTGTTGAAGGTGGCTCGCTTTCGGGTGATGCCCCAAGTTAAGTCCTGGAAGTCAAATTTATACTTCCAGCCATCCGGTGTTTTTGTCTTCTTCCATGGCTTCTTTCTGGTAGACCTCATGCTGCGGCTCCGTTTTTGAAAAGGCTGTTCAGTTCAGCCGACATTCTGTTAACGGGCATTGGCAGGTCAGTGGCTAAAGGTTTGCGCTGGGCTTTCTTCTTACCTTTGACGAAGCTTTCCAGATAGCAGGAAAGCTGTTCTTCAGATACACGGATTGCTCCATAGGCTTTGCCAAGCTGGTAATGCTCCAACTTGCCTGAACGAAGCTCCTGATAAACAAAGCTGATGCTCATGCCAAGACGGTTACTGACATCCCTGACCGTCAGCATGGGTAATAATTCTGTGCTCATATTCAACCCCACTGGTTTCCATTCTTTCGCTTGTGATGCGGTTGCATAAAACGATGTGTAGTTATAGTATCCACACTTAGTGTAGATTTCAAATCTACAAGTGAAAAAGATAGCGTTTCTCAAATCCTCACGGACTTGAGAAAGCTGTTCAGGAAGGAAGAGGGTAAGAAAGGATGGATTCAGGCAGTACGGTTTTTGGCAGCGTCGGCAAGATCATTGATATACAGGGCTACCTGCTCGCGCATTTGTTGGGGCAGTTCTGTAAACCTTGCCAGACTGTCTGGCAGAAAGAAGTCAGAGACCTCACAGCCCAGCACTATGGCAAAGCGTTCAAGGCTGTCGCCAGTGTATCCCATGTTTCTTTCTATCCGGCCTACGGTGGTGTAGTCCATAGGTGGATTGCATCGGGAAGCAAAATCCCTGAGAGAGTATCCCGCTTGTTTTCGCAGTTCCCGGATTCTTTTTCCAGGCAGTTCCATGATTATCACCCCATTGTTTTTGAGTTTTTGAAACCTACCTTATGTAGATTCTATAAACACAATAAAAGTTTTATTACTTCTGATTATAGGGATTTATATCCCCTAAGAGAAGAAAAGGCGCATAGGAGTAACCCCATGAACCATGCAGCAACAAATAAGCTTGAGGCTAGCAACGATGAATCTGGAACGGTTCTTCAGTACCACCTTAAAAATAAAACCATTCGTCCAAGAGTTATTCAGGATGCTTTGCGACTGAGCAGAAGCACAGTTCACAAATGGGCTCTCGGTGAGTTATTTCCCCATCGGCCTAATGCAGTCCAGTTGATAGAGGTGTTTGGCGAACACGGTATTGAGCTGGATTACAACGATATTTACCAGATTGAGAAAGCATCATGACAGCGGAACAAAGTAAAGCGACAGGGAAGTCCGTAAAGTTATCCGGTATTCCGGATGAGTTGAAAGGTTATCCCCAGTGGGTTGTCTGGCGGTTTGAGCAGTACAAGGGCGATAAGAAGCCGCGCAAGGTTCCCTACTCGCCCGTTACAGGCAACAAAACCGGAACGAGAGCAATTGATTCCGGTAACTGGGGAACTATTGAAGATGCTGTTCAGGCGGCTAAAGCTTTTCAGGGCAGGTTTAACGGTATTGGTTTTGTCTTCAGTGCTGAAGATCCGTTTGTTGGTATCGACATTGACCATTGCATGGTGGATGGTGCGCCCAGTGCTTTAGCCAGGGAGATTATTGAAAAGCTCCAGAGCTTTACGGAAGTGTCACCTTCCGGCAATGGTTTGCATATCATCGTAAAAGGAAAGAAACCGGGAACCCGTTGTAAACGAAAGCTGGATGAGAATCAGGAAATAGAAGTTTACGACAAGGAGCGTTTTTTTACGGTAACAGGCCAGCGGGTTGCTGATACCAGTGCTTTGGTAAATCAGGATCAGCAGGCGTTTGAAGAGATTTATCAGGAGTATGTTGAACAACTGTCCAGCAATGAACCACAAAAAAAATCTGTGATCAAACGGGCGGTTGCTCCTGTTTCTATAAGCCTTAGTGATTCTGAATTATTGGAAGTTATCAGCAAATCAACAAAGGGAGCTGAGTTTGATATTTTGTTCTGTGGCGATATGTCAGCCTATGGGAATGACCATAGCAGGGCAGACTTGAGGTTATGCCAGAAGCTGGCGTTCTGGACTGCCAAGGATCGGGAGCAGATGGACAGGCTTTTCCGGTTGTCTGGACTGATGCGGGAGAAGTGGGACTCCAAGCGCAGGGATACCACCTATGGCTGGATGACTGTAGATAAGGCGATAGAAGGTACAGATAATATTTATGAACCTAAGGGCAGGCGGCAAGGTGGGAATGTAGTTCCTATTGAGGAAGGCAAAAAGAAATCTGAAGAAAAGAAGAAGTCACGCAAGATGCGAAGTTGCCATATGATGGAGAGTCCAATCCAGCCAGCACAACCTTTGTTTGATCCTGATAATCAGCCATGGCCGGAGACCGGAAGTTATTACTGGATTAATCCGGTAACAGGTGATTTACATGTTGGTGGCTCTGATTCACAACCGGGTGAAATTATTGCTCAGAATCCTATCTGGGTTCATGCCAGGTCAAAAGATTTGTATGGGGAGTTTTCTTTGGTGGTTAAGTTTTATAACTATGATCGCAAAGAAATAACCGTTAGTTTTCCTACCACCATTCTTTCAGACAGTGGCGGCGCAGTGGGTAAGATTCTGCGGGCGCAAGGTATGCCGTTGATTGCCGGTAAAGAAAAAATGGTGAACCGTTATCTTGACCAGATGGCTAAATGGTGCGGAAAGTCTGGCTGGACAGCCGATAAAATCGGCTGGTTTGAAGGAACCAACCCTCCCTGTTTTGTTATGCCTGAGGTGGTTTTGGGCAGAGCTGAAACAGAGCAGGAGGTTTTTTATCAGCCAGTGTTACAGCAGGATGCAAAGTCTTTGACTTCCAAGGGTACGTTGAAGGGATGGAAAGAGCATATTGCTGAGTCGGCAAAGAAGAACCCGCTGTTATTGTTCGGTGTTCTTGCAGGGCTTGCCGGACCACTGAACAAGCTGGCGAAAGGTGAGACCGGCGGTTTTCATTTTTGCGGCGATACTTCATCGGGTAAAACGGCGGTTGCTCAGGGTGCTGCTACCGTATGGGGGGATGGTTCTGACCCTGCTACCTATGCCGACAGAACCAGTATCAGAAAGTGGAAGGCGACAGTGAACGGGCTTGAAGCTTATGCCCAGTTACACAACGATATTCTTTTATGCCTGGATGAAATTGGTGGAACCAAGCCTGAATATATTGGCGAGGCTATTTATCTGTTAACGGGTGGTGTTCCTAAAGGTCGTTCACAGGTTGAAGGCGGTATCCGCAAGCAACCTACCTGGCACAATATTCTTATCTCTACCGGAGAGTTGACTATTGAGCAGGTAATGCGAAGCGCAGGGCAAGAACAAAAGGGCGGGCAGCGTCACAGACTTCCTGATATTCGATGCGATACTACTGAAGGGGGTGTGGTGTCCGATCCGCAGTTTGAAACCAGAGATCAGCGGGGGGATTTTGTCAGCAAGTATAAGGATGATTGCAGCAAGTATTATGGTACTGCCGGGCCAGCCTTTGTTAGCTGGATTTCAGCCCAGATTTCTGAACGGGGTATGCAGGCGTTTGTTGATGAGTTGCAGAAGAATGTCACGACATTTGAAGAGAATATAAAGCAAGATTTGGACTTGCCCAGTGAAGGGCGGCGAATGTTGAAGCGACTGGCGATTATTGGTGTTGCCGGTTTGTATGCTTCTGAGATTGGCATTATGGATATTATTCCTGATTACATTCATCAGGCCGTTGTTACCGTCAGGGATTTATGGGTTGATGAAATGGACGCAGAGATTTCTGAATCTGAACGGACTTTGAATTATTTCAAACATCAGGTATTAACCAATGTAAGTCGATTTAAAAGCTGTACTGATTTTGAGGCACACTTGCCTGCCAAGTTATTAGGCTATCAGAATCCTGATTATATTATGGTACTGGTTCATTCTATGGATGAACTTTGCGGCCTTCATCCTAAAAGTACTGTTATCAGGGAGCTGGAAAAACAAAACAAGCTGGAGCTTGGGGAGATGTGCAAGAAACGAAACCGTAGACGACCTGATAAAAAAGCTAGCATATCGTACTTTAAAGAGCGTCCTCGTTGTTATCACATTCATAGAGACTTCTTTGAATAACCGTTAATTGTTTATCGTTTAAAACCTTCAAAATTGGGAGTTCGGCATTATGTCGGAATGGATTTCTTTTTGTCTTAAATCTTTTGGTTTAATTCTTAGCGCAGTCACTACCGTATTTACTGTATTACTCTGGGGGAGTCTGCCAGAGAATACCTGGGCAAGCCTGTTAATGGGTGTTGCCGGTTTTGCATTGGAAGGCAGCAAGTTTTTATTACTGTTGCTGGCATTGTTATTTTTAAAACGGAAACAGTTTTTAGCCAGCATTGTTGGCGGCACTCTTGCGACATTGTTGTTTGTCGTTTCTATTGGTGCTTCTGTTGGCTTTCTGGAAAAGTCAGAACAACAGCAACAACGATCTTCTGGGGCATGGAATAACACACAAAACAGCATTGCCCAGATTGATGCAGAAATAGAAATGCTTCTGGATGCTTCCAGAAGGGATATTGAAAACGGTTATAGAGACCGGGGCTTGAGAACCAGAACGGAAATTTCAAGCCTGAGAGAGCAACGGAAAACACTTCTGGAAACACCTGAAAACAGCCCTGTAGAAACCAGCTTTGGCGGTCTGGCCAGTATGCTGGGGATGGATGACGATAGTGTCAGGCTGTATGCCTGGTTGTTGTTGGCGGTGCTGATAGATGGCGTTGCCGCTGCTTGCTGGGCGTTTCTGGTGTTACTGAATGAGGCAGAAACGGTTTCAGAAATACCGGAAACACCCGAAAAGATGGTTGCCAGGTCATCGCCAGAGTTGGAACAAAAACCTGTGATACAGAAACAGCCAGAAGTGTTGCCGGAAGAAATAGAATTTCCTGAAGCTATAAAAACAGAAACGGTAATGCCTGTTTATGATGAAAGAAATTTAGAAATGTTTCCTAATGAAAATGGTTTTATTGCTGAAAGTGTTTCTGAAGATTTTCCCCAGAAAGTTTATAGCTGTTCTGTTGCTCCGAAAACTACTGTGATCATTGAAAAGAATGATGGTTTGTTTGATCTGGTGAAGCAGAAAATAGATGATGGGCAGGAAGGTTACTTCCCTGGTATGTCTTTGAATCAGCTGATGCGACTGGAATCTATTGGGTACCAGAAGGCGCGGCGGGTTATGGATCGTTTGCAGGAAGAACGATAATCGTATTGATACTAAAGCTCAGGTTTCTGGGCTTTAGTTGTATCTTGGCTGTTTTCACTCAATCTTTTTATTAAAGAGAGAATAGTTTTCTTATCTTCTTCTGAAAGGTTGGTGAAGTCTTTTAGTTCTTTCGGTATGAAAAAATCATAAACTTCACAATTTAGAACTTTGGCTATTTTCTCAAGAGAGCTTCTTGTATAACCTAAATTGCGCTCAATACGTCCCAGAGCTGTAAAGTCCATTGATTTTTCGCATAGCTTTACAAACTCCCTTTGAGTTAGGTGTCTTTGGTTTCGAAGATATTTTATGCGCCCCCCTGGAGCGCTTTCATTGTAAAGTGACAAATTTACTTCTTCTTTTTGAAGTTTGTTTTTTAATGATATTTTATGGAAAGTCATAATAACCTCACCTATTAAAACATCGGCCCAGTGCACTGGCCGTTGATCATGGTTCCATGACAAGTCTTATGATAACCAGACTTTGGAAGTATGGAGCCATGACATACCCCATTTACTACAGCCCCAATACATTCATCCGCATTATATACTTTGTTGCCAGTGGTTCCGGTTACTGGTTGTTTTGATGACTGGTTTTTATTGCTTTGGGAAATATAAAAATCCATGCGTTTATTATATTCTGTTTCAAGGCATGGTCTAACTTGCTCTTTATATTCATCATCCGTTAAAGAGCTGTCTTTAAACTTATCAACGCAGTATTCAACGGCTTCATTCTTTGCTGACTCAGAGTAACTTGATAGCTGCGCTTCATAGATGGGGGCATATAAATCTGCTCTCAACTCTCCCAGTTTTTGAGCCGTAGAAGTGCAGCCAGTCATGAGGGCAAAGGCTGAAACAGTCAGAATTGTTTTTACACAGTTTTTCATTATCCGCCCCTCGTTGCATTGATTGCCAGAAATGCCAGCAATGCACCAACCAGACTAAAGCCGATCCGTTTAGCTTTCTCTCTCTGCTGTTGCCAGAGTTCCTTTCTGGCCTCTATGGATTCTTTATCATTTTTCATAAGCCACCAAAACAAAAAAGCCTGCATAAAGCAGGCTTTTGAAAACAGGTATAACTGGGACGCTTCAACGCTTGGAAAAGCGTGGGCTTATTCACCTGTTGGCTTATTTGGCCTCCATCCCAGCAAGTTAATAATAACCGAAACAGGGGGGGCGTATCAATCAGAACTCTCCCCAGTGGAGCAGGCGATAAGCGGCAAGCATTCTGAGGACTACGCGCGGGGTTCTGCGTCTGCCCTGGTTCCAGTTGGCGATATTGCCGTAGGGCTCTTTGGTGATTTGCTGAATGTCCTTCAGGGATAAACGCAGGCGGCGCGCTCTGAATGCTAACGGGGTCTTATGGTCTCTGTTGCGCTGTTTTACGGGCTTTTCTTGCTTGGTTTGCATATTCGTACCAGATAATAAAAAAACATTCTGGCAGCTTGTCAGGCTGCCAGAATGTTTGGGTTAGGATTTATATTTAATAATATCGGTTACAGGCTTTTGCAGAATGGCGGCTTCCAGTTCCTGAACTGTCATAAACTGTTCTTCTTCTTGGTTAGTGACTCGCAGGGAAATTATTTTGCCGCTGCGGTCTTTTCTTACCAGAGTAATCAGGCCGATTGGGGTCATAGTACCGATGGTGTATTTCCCCTCGTAGTCTTTTAATTCTTTCGTCATTCTTGCCAGTTGTCTGGCGCAGGTGCTCAGGGTGTCTTCGTCTACCAGATCATGAATTTCTGCGAGGTCTTTTTTATTCAGCCCTTGCAGGTTTTCAAGGCTGGTAATCAGGCTGAACAGGGTTTGGCGAGTAATGAACATTTTAAATTCCAATATTTGAAGGTTTGAAATTTTGAAAGGTGGGCGGATTACTCCGCCCGGTGAATGGTTAGCAAGTCCAGAAAACAAAACCTTTGCTTTCGCCCATGGCGTTGATGAACTCATCGCGGCCATAAGCTTCAAAGTCGAAATAGCTAGCCAGGTGCTCAGGTAGCTGGTTGTCAATTTCGTTCAGGTCTGCCAGCTCATGGCCAATCTCACCATAAAAGCCCTTGGTGCCTTCAGAGCATTCTGTTTCACCGAAAAACTTCTCGTTGAACTGGTCTGCTGTTTCTGGCAGTTGGTTGAAGATGCTCAGGTAAGCTTCAAGCTTTGCTTCCCCGATCTCTTCAGCCAGTTCCTTGTACTGGTAGAAGCCTTTGGCATCGAAAGAGTATTCGCCGTAATACTCTGAAGGGATGCCTTCAACGTCGGCAAGGTTCCATTCTTCACACTCTCCGCCGTATGGATGCGGGCAGGCTGCCAGCCATTCATTAACCGCAGCCCAGAACTCGGAAGCATCAGCGTAGTTATCCAGATGGAACCACTTGTAAACCAGCTCACCGTTGTTGTAGTTGGACAGTTCGTTCAGGCAGATAGCAAATTCAGTAGTCATAATCTTAATTCCAATATTTGAAGATTTGGATGTGGTGTTCATCACCACGAAATAAATGTTAAACGCCAATAGCGCTTATCGTCAACCCCCTTACCTGACTTTTTTTCATTTGTCCCACAGAAGTTGGGACAGTCCCCACTTTATGTCCCATATGCGAGCAGGCTGTATCCCTTGTTATTCATGGGGTTATGATGGTTTGTCCCAATATTCCCGAATGTCCCAACCCTCCAGAGGGTTAATACACACCTTTTACTTATCTCTCGGGCTGGACTCTCTCGCCCGACACTTTGAGGGCTTCCCGTTATGTATGGCTGAAAGTGGTGGGACAATAGGGACATAAGTTATATATAAATACTAAATATCTTGTATCTATTGAGCTTTAGGCTGTTTTTGATGGTTTCGACGGGTGGGACAAAGTAGGGACATAATCGGGACAAGTCCCGATTATGTGGGACAGAAGTTTTTTATCGTTCATATGTTATGAAATCCACTAAACTACCGTTTTAGCAGGTAAGCAGGCAGCGGCGGGGAAATCAGCGGAAATCAGAATTATGCAAAATGGTGGATACAGACCGGGGGCTGGCAGGCCAAAAGGGGGCATCAGCCAGACGCGCAGGCTCATGGCATCAGCCATAGCCAAGGGGCTGGCGCATGCCGGGAGAACTAAATACCCTGATATGGTGAGCCCAACCGATATGGAAGAGGCAGCGGCAGACACTGCGGCGATGATCGTATCTGACATGATACAGGCAGGGCAGGGAAACGAAGTAATCAAGCTCTGGGCACAAGTCGCAATTAAGGAAAGTGACGGGCAAAAAAGCCAGTCAAAGAACATCCTGGCTGATGCTCTATCGCGCCTTCCTTCACCCAGTCATGTCTCGGACATGTCACGCAGCCACAACCCAGAACCGCAAACCCCCGACAATACAGGGCTAGACGAAGGGCGACCCACTGATACCAAATCAATCGGTGCGCTCAATCTGCCCTTTTTCGCGCCGCAAGTCCCACTCGATCTGGATAGCCAGGACGATCCAGAGCAAGCCTGTGATCATTCAGAACGCGCACTCGCGGGCACGCACTCGCTCGCGCAGGCGCACACACACCCGCGCGCACCCGCGCCCGCGCATGCAGGCGCGCACCCCCACCCCCGCCCCCCCGCACATACGCAACCTTATATAGGTGGGCAGGAAAGTTTTTGAATTTTTTCTGGAGAAAAAAAATGGCCGAAAAGCTAAAAGGCATGAGAGATTTATCCGAGGCAGAAATTAAAGCCATGAATGACATTGCTGAAGCAGGCAACCGGCTGGGCGACCTGATAAGTCAGATAGAGGTGTTTGATGAAAGCAACTGTGATCAAAGATGGCTGGAGATTGGCAGAACCAACTTGCAGCAAGGCATCATGGCAATCAAGCGAGCCATAGGGCAGCCTGAGAATTTCTAATGAGCTGGCAACCCCTGCATCACCCGCAATGCCGGGAAATGACCATGGAAGAAGCCCACGCCTGGTACTGGCAAAATGGGGCAGGGGTACTGCTACAACAATATGCGACAGAAGAACGACAGTTCCAGCAACTCTCATGGATGCTCAGGCGCTGGGCATTAGACCCGGTTTGTTTTTCAGTTGAAGCCTTGCGAACCAAACTCATGCCCTATCAGGCTGGCGTTATGCTCGATATGGCCGACGCACCCATAGAGCTATACCAGTTCTACGGCTGCATCCCAAGCAAGCCTAAACGACAATGCTTGATTCCATCCGGTCACGGTTTAGGAAAAACCCGACTACTGGCCACCGCCATATGGTGGCATCTGATTACACGACAATTCAGTTATACCCTATGCACCGCCCCAAGTTCCCAGCAACTCACAGGAAGGTTATGGAGCGAATGCCGAAAGCTATACCGCAGGTTCAAACAATACTGGCCAATGCTGGCTTGCGACTGGGAGGTTCAGGGTTCCAGCATTATTCATGTCAATCCAGATTATGGCGACTGGTGCGCCATAGCCCGTACAGCCAGACCAGAACGCCCCGAAGCACTGCAAGGCGCACACGCTCTGGACGACGACGATTCCGACGGCCAGTTATCAGCCATATTTGGCGATGAAACTATCAATGTCCCATCCGGCGGCATTCTGGTAATCATCGAAGAAGCTTCCGGAGTAGACGACACAATACGAGAAGTAGTCGAAGGCGCACTATCAGAACCCGGCGCAAGGTTACTGGCTCCCGGCAACCCCACAAGACCCGATGGCTGGTTTGCCGATGATATGGAAAAAACCGACCGCTACGCCATCCATTGCCTTGATTGCCGACAGTCCGACCGAAGCAAAATCTACACACTTCCCTGGATGGACACCGCAGGCAACATTCACCAGTTACAACTTCATGGTTTTGTTGAACCAAGATACTGGGAAGATATTCTTTCAGACTGCGATGGTGATGAAGACGCTGATCGTTTTCGAGTTCGGGTAAAAGGACAAAAGCCAAGAAGTTCCTTTGATGCCTGCATCAAGTCCCACTGGGTAGAAGCGGCTCAGGATCGGGAGCACGACCCTGATTCAAAAACTGAATCCGTTATTATCGGGCTGGACTTTGGGCTGACTTCCGACAAACACGCCCTGGCGGTACGACAGGGTTTTAATATGCTCGATGGTCAGGAATGGCTACCGAAAGACACACCCGACGAAATCACCCTCGACGCTGCTGACAGAGCCATTGAAGCACAAGAACTCTTTGGAACCCGCTACATCATAGGCGACAGTAACGGAGTGGGTAACGGCGCAATGAGTTACTTAACCCGATACTACCGGGAAAGACCAGAACTCAATGTCAGAGTTATCCATTTCAATGCCGGACAGGGCGCACTTGAAAACTCCCGCTACTTCCGCAAGCGAGACCAGATGTGGCACAAGTACGGACGACCATGGATAGCCAATCCAAGATGCAAGCTGCTGAAAATTCCCGGACTCAAGCAACAACTAACCGCACCCGGATACTATGAAGACACCAACAAGCGCATACAGGTAGAAAGTAAGAAAGAGCTAAAACAACGTCATATTGATTCCGGCAATCTGTCAGATGCCCTGCTGCAAACACTAATGGTGCATGTCCCACAACAAACTCAAACACCCAAACCAGAAAACACCTACTGGCCACAGGTTTTCAAAAAACACTTCAACAGAATCAAGTCCCAGCAAGACACCGGAGTCATCCACTAATGAGCATGGATAATTTGACCGATAAACAGAAAGCTAATCGCGCCTATCATGCCGCTAATGCCGACCGAATCAGGGAAAAGAAGCGCCAGCAGTATCTGTTGAAAATCGCTAAACAGAGAGAGAAACCTGCAAAACCGATCAAGCGCAATACCCCACTCTTAAATCCAGAAAGGCAGATTGTCAAGAAAGCTAAAAAGCAAAGCACTCGAAGCAAGATTGAGGACTACCAGACATTTAAAGAAATTGAACAGTGGTTTTAAAAAAGATGGGAAAAGGCTAAATCAATGACTGGATAATGCCGGAGAAGTTTATGTTACACATGCAATTCTTATCACTGGCCATGGAGCTGGTTAATAAATCCAGCGATGGCAATCTTACTTTGGAAGAAATATCTGGCTGCCTGAGCGATACCTTTCCTGACTATTGCGTCGATATTTACAACGCCATAGAAGAGGCACAGGAAGATGGAGTTGTCACCGTATGGGAAGTTTTCAAAATCCTGACCACAGTTATAGCCTGATAAATTTCCAGAGAAAATTGATGTATCAACCAAAGCATTTCACCGTTCAGGAACTGGTTCCCCAGTCCATCTATGAACAACGCAAAGAAAAAGCCATAGAGCTGATAGACGAACGAGTCCTGGTAACACTGGATCAGCTAAGGGAAACATTCGGCCCCTGCACCGTCAACAACTGGAGCTTTGGGGGAAATTACAGCCAGTCCGGTTTACGAACACCAGAAGCAAAAGAATACAGCCCCACAAGCCAGCATACCTTTGGCAGGGCGATGGATTGCAAGTTCAAAGAATATGAAGCGGCAGAAATACGGAAACATATATTAGACAATCGCCTTTTATTCCCCTACATCACCTTTATGGAAGATGGCATAAGCTGGCTCCACTTTGATGTAAGGAACTGCCAGCGCATTGTTTTATGGAATCCAGACACCAACAGGTCAAGGCAGGTATGAAAACTGACGACACAACCCGCTTATGGAAAAAGCGCATACAGGCATCCAGAGAACGTCGGGAACCCTACGAAGAACTCTGGCAACAATATGCAGCCTTGCATACCGAAGGCTCTTTATGTGCTGAAAATCCGGAGAAAGACAAACTGGTCGCCATTCCCGGACGAAAAGATATGGTCAAGCTGGGAGTCATCTTTCGCAATATTGAACAAACCCTTGGCTACCTTGATATAGACGACATAGGCGTTACAGCCAGAGCGTCATCATTTCAGCATCAGCTTGATAATGTGGATACCCACAACGAAGCCGTTGTTGAACAGGCAATCTACAACTCCATGACCGAATCCGGTTTAGTGGATGGTGCCGAAATATTCGACCGGATAAAACTGGATGGCTTGCTCTGCGGTCACAGTGTCAGTTATTCCTGGTGGCGACAGGTTGAGGAAGAGATAGAAGTTGAACAAATCCAGATAATGGTAGAACTGGAAGACGGTTCATACGAAAACAAGCTGGATAAATCCGGCAACCCTGAATACGAAAGCCATAAAGAAACCGTCACCATTTACGAAAATGTCAGGGATGAGCGTATCTCGCCTCTGGAGTTTCTGGTCAGCTCCACAGCCCAGTCCATGGAAGATTCTTTCTGGTATGGCTTTGAGCGAGTAAAACGAATAGAAGACCTGAAGCGGGAAGGCCGGTATAAAATTCCCAAAAAGCTGGAAGGCGGTACATTCGAGATAAAGACATTATCCGGCGACCGATCTCCGGGCACTGATATGTATCAGGAAGATTCTGTCCGGGTTATTACTCTCTGGGATAAAACCACCAGAGAGCTTCTGGTATTTCTGGAAGCCGTCAAAGCCCCTGAAAATCAAGGTAAAAACAAAAAGCAGAACACTGATTTGTATCTTCTCAGCAAGCTAAAGTATCCCGTTAAATTTGACCATCCAGACAATACGCCCTTTGCCTTTTTCGTTCCAGTGCCAGCGGCAGACAACCCCTTTGGAATCAGCCAGGTTGAACATATCCGCAACCCGGCAGTAGAAGCGGATATTCTCAGGAGTCGCAGGGCAAACCTTGCCCGCATCCAGAAACGATTCTTTATGTACGACAAAAACAAAATAGATCAGGAACAGGTTAATGCGGCTCTGCACTCCGATCAGGATATGGAAGCCATTGGTGTTGATATGCAGGATGGAGCCGACCTGAGCCGACTGTTTAAAGAAGTGCAAACCCCCAACATCCCTGATGCCCTGCTTCAGTTCGCCAGTGAACCGGAAGACACCGTACTGAAAAACTCCGGTGTTCGGGAAATCCCCTTCTCTGGCGCGGATACCGCTACCGAAAGCGAAATCCAGCAAATGATCGGGCAGGCAAGGGTAAACCGCAAACGCAACAAAATGTTTAACTACCTGGAACAAGTGGCAAGAATACACCTATGTTTCCTGCGGGAATTTGCCCCGCCAGGGCAGGAAATGAGAGTCACCTTTGCCGATGGCAGCGAACAGATTTTGTATTACGGGCGGGAAGCTTTTCAGGGGAAATTCAAACTGAAGCTGGAACCCGGCGGTGGTTCTTCTGCCATCAGTCCGGTTCGTCAGAAGATGCTGATAGATGCCATGGGCATTGTTGGCGCTAATATGGGACCGAAAGCCAACCTGATGCTATTCCGGGAAGTACTGACCCAGCTGGACGTTCGCAACCTGAACGACATATTGCAGGCAGCCAGGGAACATTTATTAGGAGCGCCAGCACCAGAACAGGCTCCCCCACCGGGGCAGTTGCCATCACCTGAGGCGGGAATGCCTACTCCGCAGAATACCAATTCAGGGCAGGTGATAGCGCAGGCGGTTAATCCGTTTGGGTAGTAAAAACGTCTTGGGACGTTTTTACATGGTTTTATTTAGTTAGTGCTTCCTGAATATTGTCAGCAAATTTGGAAAGGCTATTGAATTTAGGTGTCATAGCGCCTTCTCCACCCAAGGCTCCAGCTCTGATAATTTCTAAAGCTGCTTCAACTGCAATTTGCCTTTTTTGTGCTTCAGTTAATTTGGATTCTGAACAGTATAAAGATATTTTGTTTTCAGACATTTATTAGTACTCCTGTTTTAGTTTGAATGTCATCCTACATTTAATCTTTTATATTCGCTACCTTACTATCCAAATACCGAATATTCTCAGCCACCTGCTCCCGATACCCTGTAAACGCCTGTCGGGTCACATAGTTAGACGACACATCAACCCTGACTTCTCCAATCTGCCTTTGCAAGTCATCCAGTGTCTCCCCGGTCTCTGTCCTGAATGTTTTTGTATCATCCCATAGTGTTTTTAGAATCCATCCCCCAGGGCCTATAATAATAAGATTCATCAATACCAGCACTATTGCCCCTATCTGTTTATAGCTCAGGGTTACAGAATCTTTCTCCATCACAAAAAACCTGTGATCAAACTTGACTGAAGCATAGGTTAGGCTATTTTTTGTGGATATGAACGAACCGAATGATACTTCTGAAGCTTCAGCTGATCTGGACACATCATCCGTTTCAGACACCGAAACTACGGATTCAACCCCATTATCCAACGTCACTGGTGAGCCTTCCGGAGAATCCGGAGATCGTTCGGTACGTTCATTAATTGAAGAGGCTTTTGATCGGTCAAAGTCATCTGTAGATCAATCAGAAACCACGGGCGGGCAAGCGGCTGACTATCCAGAGGGTGGCGACAGCACTCGCGCAGGTTCTGACACAACAGACGACAGCGGCGGAGCATACGGCAAATCAAGCGACAGTACTCCCGTTTCTGGCGATTCACCCTCAGCAGAAACTAAGCCAACCCTACCTGACAACTGGCCTGAAGAACGCAAAGGTGATTTTTCCAAATTGCCCGAGCAGGGGCAGCACCTGCTTCTTGATATCTACAAAGATATGGATTCAGGGCTGCAACGTAAGCTACAAGAGCTGGCTACGGAGCGTAAACAATTCAGGAATAATTTCGGGCTGGAGCCGCAACAGGTTCACGACCTTGCGGCAAAAGCCCGGCAGTTCGAGGAAGACCCGGTTGCCCTGATCACCGCATTGGCCGATCAAAAGGGAGTTAAGGTTTATTTTGATCAGCCTGAACAGCCCATGCCTGAATTTCAAACTCAGGAAGAAATGGCAAAATGGCTTCTGGATCGTTCCAACGAAAAAACGGCTCAAATGGTATCTAACCAGTTCCGCAAGCGTAGTGCTGAACAGGAAAAAGCCAACCGTTCCGAGCAGTTGAAACAGGAGTTTCTTCAGGCAGCCCAAAAGTATCCGGACTTTGCCAACCATCGGGAACCCATCATCCAGCTACTCAGCACTGGCAACGTCAATGTTGATCAGGCATACCGGCTGGCTACCTGGGATAACCTGATGAAAATGGCAAAAGACGGCGGCAGCCAGGGCAAAGAGCTGGAGAAAACCCGCACCGAACTGGAAACCCTGAAAAAGCAAATCACCATGCCCATGTCATCATCTGCTGACCGTTTTGCTGGCAACAGCAGTAACGGCATAGACATGTATGAACGGGCAATGATTAACGCCAAGAGAAACATCCAGAGCCAGCCCTGATGATCCGCAGGTAGACCATCATGGCTGTAACACGCCGACACGACTTGCCGCTGTTTGCCGGTACGCAAGACACCGAAGATATGTTCATACACTGCATGTATGAACTGGACAAAGAACTGGTAAACCACCTCAAGGTAAACCATGCCCTCTGGGAAGTGCTGCAAAAGCGTAACCTCATCAAATATCAAAGCAATGTCTCAACCGATATTCAAATCCCTCTGCTAACCAAATCGAACTCAACGGTCAAATCCTTCACAGGTTATGACGATGCTGACCTGACCCCGCAGGATGCTACCGACTACGCCACTTATATGTGGGGGCATATTGCCGGAACCCAGATGTATAACCGGGAAGAAATGGAGAAAAACTCCGGTGAATCCAGATTGCTTGACCTGGTAGAAACCAAAACCGAGCAACTCAAAACCAGCATCAACAACCACTTTGCCACCAAGCTGATAGGGAATCAGAACTACGATGGCAGGGACTTTATGGGCATTGGCCGTATTCTTCAAAAGGGTGAGGTATGCGGTGGCATCGACCCCAAAAAAAGCGGCTACAGCTTCTGGAATCCGCAGATTGCCCTGAAAGATGAAGCCGAAGGAACCAAGTTCCCATTAGCCGATCATCGGGTAGGGCTCCGCAAGCTAAGAAGGATGTGCACCATTGCCAACCGAACCCCGGATATTTTCTTTATGGGAGAAGACATCTGGGAGACCCATTGCGACTGGGTAGAAAGCAAAGCCCAGATTCAGTACCGCAAAGACGAAGCCGATATGGTGGAAAGCTTTGAAATGCTGATTAACAACGGCAAGTACTACATCTACGACGAAAATCTCAATCCCAAAGAAGCCTGGGCACTGAACTTTAAAGATCGCGGTGTCCAGCTACGCATCCACAAAAGCACCAATTTCTCCATGCAGCCCTGGGAAATGACCCCCAACAAAATAGCCACCAAGCACCGGCATTGTTTGCTCTATGCCTCAGTGGTTTGTTGCGAGCGCAGGCTGAACGGAAAAATCGAATTTGAATGAAAAGAAGTTATCAGTTTTCAGTTTTCAGTTATCAGTAAAAGCGCTTTCAACTGCCTACTGATAACTGCCCGCTGAAAACTCCCGACTCCAACCGGAGCAGCCAGAGCCGGAAACTTTTGGATCACTCATTGCACCCAAGACCCGGCACTGGCTGAACTTATTGGCTAATGACTGACAGCTGCCAACTGACCACTGAAAACTAATTATGCTCGAACCCAACTACCCAAAGCCAGACCCCGACCGGGCCGACAGAATTTGTCAGGACGTAATAACCCTGATGAAAATGCGAAAGGAAGAACAAAGTGTTCACCTTGTCGGGCGCTGGATGGAGCTGACACTGGCGAAGGCGCAGCGGTTTAACCGGCTGCCCTGGTGGTTTGCTCGCAGGTTGTATGGTTGCCGGATATTTGCCGGGCAGGACTTGTTTGACCTTACCGGCGATATGGATCGCATAATTGCGGTGTATTGTCTGGAAAAGCTGAAACATATTGCCCTGGGCGAAATCATTGAACGACGGCATACCGCTAACTGCCATCACCGGGTATGCCTTGGCGAACCCCGTTACTACTGTTTCGACGGCGGCAGGCTGCACCTGTGGCCTGCACCGGATACCGACATGTTACTGGCGATCAGCTACAGCAGCCCGCTGGACGTTGCCACAGTCCCCACCGACTGGGAAACCGTACTGTTCGACGGGATTATCGGTTTATATGGCCGGTTCTTTGATTCCACCGGGCTGATAAACAAAGAAAGCGCACAGGAATTTTTACCCCGCTTCTGGGAAGGTTTAAAAGCCACACGATCCCAGCACTTTGATACCGAAATGTTTGAACGCACTCTTAACGACCATCCCAAACAACAGGGCGAAACCCTGTACTCACTCTGGGCAGAATCCGCCATGGGCGAAGTAGGCACACTCAGCCTGACCCCGGCACTGCGAGGCACACCGGGCGAAATCCAGATACCGGCGGATGAAGGTATGGAACATATGAATAAACCGGGCGTTGCTATTACCCAGATTCCGGGGCGCTTTGACCCTAAAGACAATCCTTCAGAACAGTCTTCAGTGGGCAGTCATCAGTTGGCAGCAGTAGGGAAGAAAACAGCATGAGTAAAGCAAATATTGTTCCTATCAGCGATCAGCCAGCCAGTCAGGAAGAAAACCCCAATCGCCTGTCGTTCACTCTTGAAGAAATGCTCAAAGAGTTTGAAAACGGCGCAGTCCCCCGCAGTAAATTCTGGCGGGAACTGATAACCGCATTGTATGAAACAGCAAATCATGTGATTACGGGTGTCACTTCAGTAGCGGATATAAGGCCGGATAACATCGGCAATATACCACTACTGCCCAAAGATATTGATGCACCGGCCATGGTACGAATGGATGGGGCAGATGCTAACACCCGGCAAACCAATCAGGATGTATTTGGCAGAAGTTTGTTTTATGGGGATGCCTGTAAGGTGGTTCACCAGTACGGGGCTTATTATGAAGTGCTGGCTGGAGAAGCTTATGTAGCCGGGATTCGTTTTTTTTATCCGGGGATGCAGGAGCTTTTGATTGAGGATGGTAATTTACCTACAAAAGTGTGGCTTAATGTATTTTGGCCTTCAGACCCTATGGTGGAACGGAAGCCAATAATTCAGGTGGGAATTTCAAATAGTGATGAAGTTCATTATTCAGTAATAATTGCAACTATAGATGAATATAAAATAAATCATGATAATAGAGTCATAAATAACCAAATATTAGTAAGCAGAAATATAAATAAAATTAGTATTGATAGCAGTAAAGAAAATAAATTAAATATAGATACTAAAGGGATATATTATATTTCTGGAGATTACAGGTTTAGTGGGAAAGGACACATAAATACCTTCTTAGAAATAATTATAAGCTGTAAAGCAGTTATTATTTTTAAAGATTTTAAATGTTATGGTTCTTATAAGTGTGCAGAAGTATTAAAGGTAAGCTCTAACTCAATAACAAGAGAGCCTTCTTTGATATTTAATAATTGTATAATAGAGGAGTGTCAAAGAAAAAGAGAAGATAATGGTGGTTCTTGTGTAAGAGTTTATGGAAATTGGAGCAGTGTAACCGTCATAGATAGTGATGTTGGAAAAGCAAATTTAGAAAAAGGTGCTGGAGAGTTAGGAGTTCAAGGTGTTGCTGCATTTAGTATAGGAAGTCAGCTTGATTTCTATACGAAAAGGGTTGATTTGATTAGGTCAAATTTTTATGAAGTTATTAGTTTAGATCCTGATTTTCAATATGATATGGATGGTTTTAGTTATTTGACACCATCTACAGACACTTCTGAAGTATTAACTTCATTGTCCGTTAAAGAATGCACTTTTACAAATAATTGGGGTAGAGCTATAAAGAGTCAAGCAAAAAGTAGTGCTATATCAAGCTGTGATTTTAATATATATGAAACCAGTAGTCACAATACTATCAGAGAGGCTATGGTATTTCAGGCTGGAGGTGGAAATGTAAAATGTTGTAACTTTAATTTTGGAGAAAATAAATCTACTTTTGGTGGTCTGATAGCTTCGACTTACAGAGATAATATTGTAAATCAGCCTACTAGAGTTTCAGATATTATTATCAATAATACAATACCTATACCATACATAGTTTCAACTTTTGGGGCAGATCAAGATAAAAGTGGAGTTAACACGCCTATAAGCATTAAAAATGCGCTATTTAATTGCTGCAATAACATATGTCGAGCTCATGTTTCATCAATTTCTAACTTTATTCCATATGTTGAAATAAAATCATGTAGTGGGATAGTAAAAGAATCTGTGATAAGAGCAACAAATGGTGTAAACATAAACGCTGAGTTAAAAGGCGTTGTAAATACAGAGGGCGAAGTCCCTATTTATTATGCAGACTCATTATCGAATGTAAAAGTAATATCTGTGATATCTTGTTACGGATTAGAAAATATTGGCAGTGATAGTCAGATAAAAGCTAATATAACAAGTGGAGGTGTAAGGTCAGGTGTCATTAAGATCCCTATATATTTTTCTATTGAAAATGGTAGTACGCATTCAATAAACCTAAGTGTAAATGGTTTTTTGACACAGTTTGATTTATTAGATAGAACATCATCTAAATTTAGCTCTAGTGGTTATTCGGCTAATAATTCAACCATAAGCATCTATATTGGAAATGATGTCATTTTTAGTCAAACACCATCTGAAGGCGAAGAAGGTAAAGTAACTATTTGGACACAAAATAATGTACTTAAAATTAATAACCAAGTTGGTGTTATTTTAAGAATGTCGTTTTTTGCTAAAACTTTCATATAACGAATCAACAGTTATGCTATTTCTTACCCCAACACCAAACACCCACCGCCAGGCCGACAACCTGATCCCACTGGAAAACAACCAGTACGAAACCCGTCCCGGTTTTTTTCAAGTGGCATCTGGGGCTATTACATCGGCAACCGGATGGATGGAAGCGGTTGTTTTTTCGCTTCCCGCCTCCCGCATTCCGCTATCCGTAAAAGCAACGAAAAGCGAAAAGCGGACAACGGAAAGCGATCTTAAAGTCTGGCATGGCAACATCACCGAACCCATAAACATCCCCGAAGTAACCACCCTAACCGCAACCCTATTCCAAAGCCTAACCACATTAGGCAACCGGGAAAACCGCCTATACCTATCCAACGGCACAGAGCTGTACTACCTGCACCGCACCCAAAACCGGGGCGGCGCAGTCACCGGCGTAACCATCGAGCCGGAATCCATCACCGTACTGATAGGCGCTAAAGCCCAGCTAACCGGCGAAACAGTCCCCAAATGGGCAGTCAACCAAAACATAACCTGGACAAGCCAGAATGAAGCCATTGCCACCGTTGACGACAGAGGCTTGGTATCAACCCTTGCGGAAGGCGAGGCCATAATAACCGCCGCTCTTACCAAAACAGGCGAAGAACGCAGTTATTCAGCAACCAGCCAAATAACCGTCACTCCCTTTATCCCCGTTACTGCCGTAACACTGGATGAAAACAGCATAGAGCTGGAACTGCCCGTCACTATCACCCATAAGCTCACCGTCACTATTGAACCTGACAACGCCACTAATCCCAATGTTCTCTGGCGTTCTTATGATGAAACCATTGCTACCGTTGACGAATACGGCAAGGTAACAGGCATTGCTGAAGGAGAAACCACCGTTGTTGTTATGTCGGAAAACGGCGGACTCACTGACCGGGCAGAGATTACCGTTACCGGCTACATAGCCGTCACTGGCGTTATCGTTGAACCCAAGCTGTTAGAGCTGGAGCCGGAACAGACCGCAACGCTCACCGCTACCGTTGAACCTAAAGATGCTTCCAACAAAACCATCAGCTGGGCAAGCGATGATGACGCGATTGCCACAGTCAACGACAACGGGCTGGTAACAGCCATTGCTGAAGGAACGATTTCTATCACCGTCACCACCGAAGAAGGCAGCTTTGCGGATAAATGCGAGGTGGTTATTCTTGAGGAAACAGACAGTGAACCTCTATGAAACCGTCCCCGTTGTTAATGAGTTTTTAGACGCAGACGAACGCCCCTACCCATTACCCAAAGCCAAAACCTTAGTAGCCTGGCAAAGCCGCCTATGGGCAGCCGATGGCACGAACATCATTTACCACTGCAACAACGACGCTCCCCACCACTGGGAACCGTTGAACGCTATCCCCTTTCAATCGGGGCAGCAGTCTGATGTTACCGGGCTATGTGCATTCGGGAACCGGCTGATGGTGTCCACACAACAAAGCTTATGGCAGGTCACTGGCGACAGCCCCTATAACTGGCAGTTTCAGACAGTGCTTCATGGCAATGGCGCTATCAATGAACACTCCATAGTGAGCGATGGGCAGCGATTGTTTCATCTGGATCGGGAAGGCGTTTTTGAACTGGGCAACCCGAACCCGCTATCGGAACCCATTTCACCTATGTTCAATACTGCCGATGCCGGGGCGCAACTGTTGCTTGAAGCCACAGGCACTTATCTTTATGCGCTGGTGCATGGTCGTTTGTTTGTATTGCATTTACGGGCAAACCACTGGGGCGAGATAAAACCGCCAGCAGTAATCACCGATGTTGAGAAACCATTTCGAGGATTAGCTCTGGTTGGTGGGCAGGTGGCGTTTTATGGCGATGGTGGCTTATGGCTGCAAGGGGCAAAGTATGCACCGGATGTTGATCTGACGGGCAACCGCAACCCGGTTATCAGCACCCTGCGAACCTGGCCGACACAGCCAGACCCTTATGGCAACTCTGCCCTGAACCGGGTGTACCTGAATATTGAGGGCAACCACCAAAGCCGTCATACCTGGCGCAGTTATTACGATGAGTACAGCACCGCCAAACTGGAGCAAACCATCGACGGTATACGCACCACACCGCCAGAACTGGTGATTGATGCCCAGCGGCGGGAGATATTGTACCGGGAACACACCGAACGGGTGTTTCTCGATGTTCAGGTGGGCGACTCCGATTACCAGTTTGAACATGAAATCCAGTCTGTTGGCTATGGTCGCATCTACAGCTTTGAACCCAGTTACCAGATAACCGAGCGCACTATATGAGACTTTTTTTTATGAGCTTTGTCCATGAGCCCTGTTTATGAGTGTGAATGTAGAACCCATCACCAGTATTGATGCCATAGAGCGCAACTTTGCCCGGCTGGTTGAGGCGATAGTCCGGCTTGATGGCAACACCGTTGCTATCGAAAACATAGAAGGCTATGAAAATCTGGCAACCAAATTGTATCTGGAAGGCGAGCTGAAAACCGTCCGTTCAGAAAGCTGGTATGCCGTAGGAGATATTCATGTTTCGGAATCTGATACCAACCCTGCGGAAAAGTTTGGCTACGGCGAATGGGAGCAAGTGGGAGAAGGTCGTTTTCTGGTTGGCCTTGGCGCTGGCTCTGGGTCTGTTGCTCTGGCCACTTCTGACGATTCACCTTTAGAGCCGTATCCGGTGTATTTCTGGAGAAGGAAGGTATGACCGATAAAACCCATCTACCGGAGATTACCACCCGGCCTATTCAGTTAACCGTTACTGCAATGGACCCCTTTGTGATTGAGCATGAGCTGGGCAGAGTGCCAGCCGGTTGGCTGGTGATTGATTGTAATCATGCGGTGGATGTATGGCGATCCGGTGTTATGGATAGCCGGAAGCTGGAGCTTATGGCTAATCAGGATGCTGAGATTACGTTAGTACTTTTGTAGTGATATGAGAATGAAGTCATGGCTAAGAGAAACGTTGCTGGCAATGCTGAAACTGTTTCCGAAAAAACAGAAACACCAGAAGTGATGCCTGTTGTTGATTTGTATATGAGTACCAGCGGTCACTGGCCAAGCAATCATTCCATAAAAAAAGCATCGGTGTATTTGGATATTGAAGAAATCACCCTGACTACCAACCAGCTTGGAAAGCTCATCCAAACACCGGAAGGTTTCGTCCTGGAACGCATCGACCTAGCTGTGCTCAAACCTGCGGGTATGGATTGTTCCCTGAAGTTTGTTTCCGGAGATCATGACATTACTGCATTCGATATTAAATCCGGTTCTGACAAAGTAGAGCGCAAAGTAACTGAAGGCATACAAGCTGGCGACTATTTGCCAGAAGCCTGGATAAACCTGGTGAACCTTGGCGACAAGCCGCAGGGTGAAGGCAGGCTGGCTATGTCATTTATCGGCTATCTGATCGAGCCATGGCGTTAGCCTGACAGGAAAGAGCCATGAGAGATTGCACTGAAGAGATTGTCCGTTTGATGCTCACTACCCGACACGGGCAGGGCTACCGGCATATCTCCAAATCGGTGTTGTCGGCTTTTGTCCGTTATGAATGGGACAGTCAGCGCTGGGAAATGATTATTGATCCCAAAACCCAACAAATTAACGGCTGGATCAGCTGGTACAGGCTGGATGATGACAGTCTTGAACTGATTAAAAAACATGGTGTTGTTGGTTGTTTTGAACGGGATATTCCCCTGCATAGCGGGAATAATCTTTATCTTTGTAATGCAGTGGTAAGGCATGGTGCACCAGTGGGTACTTTCTGGCTATTGGTGAGTATGGCGAAAGCAGCCAACCCTCATACCAAAACCATTAGCGCCCATTTGCGGAACCGCAGTAACAAGCCTTGTCGGTGGTCGTCATTTGGTAGGATTAGGAGTTGAGTTATGAGTATTGGCGGAAGTGTGGGAGGCAGTTACTCCAAGTCAGACCAAAGCAGCAGAGTATCAACTCCGGAAGAACTTCAGGCGTATTTTAGTCAGTTAGATAAAACTACCGGAGGTCAGCTAGGGCAGTTGGCATCGGATGGGACAGCTCCAACCCAATACAACGCATTAACGCAACAGCAACTACAGAATGTTGGTGGTGCAGGCGCAACCCGTCAGGCGGGTATTGATCAAAGCCTTTCTGACCAGCAAAACCAGATTAACAGCAATAACACCATGACCTATGCCCAGCGCAATCAAGCCAATCAGCAGGCATCTGAAAATGCGATGACCCAGAAAGATGCTGTTAATAAGGAAGTTGAAGCGGCTATGTCAGGGCTTGCCAGTCAGGAAAATCAACGACAATACGGTGCTGATCTCACCAATAATCAGCAGCTGGCGCAAGACCTGTCGTTATTGTCACAGATTTTCTATGGTGGTAAAGGGCAGCATTCATCCGGCAGCAGTAGAAGTTATGGATTAAACACCAGTGCCAATGTCGGACTTTGGTAAGCAGGGTTAGCTTTATGTTTTTTAGTAATCAACAGGCTGAAAAAAGACAACTGCCAGAACAGATAGAGCAACTGAGAAGCAATGTTCAGTCAGGCGTTCAGGACTGGTTTTCAAACTCCCCTACAGGGCAAAAAGTGGAAAGCTGGCAAAACGCAGCTCAGCAATACGGGCAAAACATGAATGACAGGTTTAACCAGACTTCATTGGGGCAAAATGTTAATCAGATGAATAATGTTTATGACCAGCGCCTGCAACAGTTACAGCAGGACGAACAAAACATAAATGCCGCAGAGCTGACCGCTATGTACGACAGTGTATTGAAGCAGCTTGGTTTATAAGAGTAAAACCTATGGGCTTTTTTGAATCGCTTGGCAATATAAGAGCAGACCTTCAGATGCCGCTGGCAGAACGGCAACTGCGTAGCCGTTATCAGCTGGAAAATCAGCAGATCGAAGATGCTCTCAATCAGGCGGTTGCCCTGAGACAACAGCAACAACAGGGAGAAGACGGGCAGACTTTCAGCGAATCGGACAAACTGAAATACCATCAGCTATTAGGGCAGGCAGGGATTAACCCGGCGGCAATAGCCCAGGCTGACAAATACCGGGCAGAGGCAGAACAGGCAGCACTACGCACCAGAGGCTTGGAGGAATCTTTCGACCAAATAGACAACCCATACGCACGAGCCAATATTGCTAACAAGCTGGATGTATCCCCCAACCGGATGGTTGGCCAGAACGTCTATAACCGTTTCGATACTGATAACTGGCTGGTAGGCACAACGGCAAAAGGGCAGGCAGAAACGGCTTCTGCTTTTCAGGATGTTCGTCAGAAAAACATTGAGCTGGAAGTTTTACAGGATGTTCTGGATGACCCCAATATGCCGTTCAGTAAAAAGCTGGATTACCTTAGCGGCAAGGAGATCAGTGAAAGCGAACGGGTGGCAATGACAGATCCAAAAACAGGTGAAAAGGTTTATGGAACCCGTTACTGGACTCCATCGGGTACCAAGATAAAAAAAGATACTGATTCTGAAGGCGGTTATGTTTCGATCCCCGTTGAAGATAGTGAGTACGCCCAACAAAGAAATATTGCAGACTTGAGAAAAGCGGGTTACGAAGAGGGAGAGGCAACCCGGATAATACTGGGCAAAGATAAATCCAATGCTGCCATTTATGCCGATATATCAACAGCCAACAAGTCAGGCAAATTCAATAACAGTATTCCCATTACCGATGATTTTGAGCTGACAGCAGCAAACATTAATGGCTACATGCAGGAGCGACCCGGCTTCAGATTACCCGGTGGTTTAAAGAAAACGCTGAAGCATCTTGATCTCACAGAGGATCAGCAAAAAGAACTGCTAGGCATGATTGATAATGTAAATGGTATTGCAGACCTGGTAAGCAGCAATGACCAGATACAGGCCGATGCGATTGAAGAAGAAACCCCTGAACTGCCCATTTCCGCCATCACCGCTAATGCACAGCCAGAGCTACCGGAACTACCACAAACACAACCAGCTAAACCACAACTAAAACCACTTACACAAGAAGTTATGGATGCGGCTTATAACGCCTTTCTCCTGGAAGTACCTCCGGCAGATATACGCCAGCGGCTGGAGGACAACGGTTTTGATATGAGTCCTGAAACCATTGCGGTTATGGCTATATATGCCATTAACCAGAATGCAGACCCACAACAGGTATCAGAACGGTTTAAAGCCATGGGGTATGACCTTGGAGCACTTGGTTTATGAATGATTCAGTCACCATCCTGAAAAAATCCAATGACTCCCTGGTAGAAGAAATCCGGCGATTAAGAAAAATTGAACGGGCAGTCAATGATTTTTTTGACAGTCTGAAACAGCATCATGGCGTAAAGATGACTGAAGTATCAAAACTGGCTGAATCTGTTAACCATGAACATCAGTGATCTGGCTCCCGATGAACTCTTTGCCGACCTGATCCCCAGTCGACAAAGCCCCCCGGCTGACCGCATGGTGCAAAGCCAGATAGCCCCAAGAGACACACCGGATATGCCCTTACCCAAAGTAAAGACAGAGCCGGTATCCGCGCCAACTGAACAACCAGCCCCACAACCCGTAAACCTGTTTGCCGATTTAATCCCAAACCAGCCTCAGCAAAAATCTGTGCTCAATACAGCCCAGCCTGAAGCGGCTAACCTGTTTGCTGACCTGATACCACAACAGCAGGCACAATCCACACTCCACACACCTCCTACACAAGAGTCAGCAGCTAATCTGTTTGCCGATTTAATTCCCGATAATCAGTCAGCAGCTAATCTGTTTGCCGATTTAATTCCCGATAATCAGCAGCAGACGTTATCACCAACAAATCCAACTATACCTGTACCCAATATTTATGAACGTATGGCGGCACTGGAACAGGAAGACCTTGACTACCAGAAAGCAAATACGACATACAAGACAGCAAAACAAAAAGAAATTCAGAACACTCTGGCAGGTATTCAACCAACAACTGGCGGTTATTCTGGCTATCCGGCAAGAGCGCAGCAAACACCAGAAGCACCAGAAACATTAACTGAACCCAAAATGCCAGGCAGAGACCTTGCCAGTTTGAGCAACGATTTAGGGGAAGGTATTCCCGTTGTAAGACCCAATGAGTTTGGTTCTGTTATCCATGCCGTAGAAACCGGGCAACTGCCTGCAGCGGAAGAAGCTGACCTTTTGGGCAAGTTAGAAAACTACCTGAATGATGAAGGCATGCAGGCGGTAGAGAAAGCCATCCTCACCCAGCAAAAGCTGAAAGCCTATGAAGAGCAGGCAGGCAATAGGGAAGCGGAACAGAACAGCCAGCAAGTCAACAATGCCTTGGACTGGGAGGCACAAAGAGGGCAAAACGCTTCAAGCCGTAGTCAGGAAGTGATGCTCAGGGCAACAGTTAAACCCTTAACTCTGGGTATTGCCTTTTCTCCAAATGAAGACCGGCTCAACTCTGACGATCCTGAAGAAGCAGCGGATGAACGGGCAAAACAGCTTTTCTATCAGAAGGAGTCACAGGCTTATCCGGTGGCAGAGCTGGCAGGCATGTTAACTGGTAATGTTGCCATGTTTGCAGGCGGTACAGGGCTATACCGAAAAGGATTAGGTTTATTTGGTAAGAAAGCACCAGCCACACTTCTTGGCGTTATGGCAGAAGGTGCAGCCGTAGAAACCGCCATAACCATGGCAACCCGACAAGAAGGCGAAGAAAGCAAAACCACACCCGAAATTATAAAAGACAGAATGTTGGCAACAGGCGTAAACGCTACCCTTGGCGCAATGGGCGATGCAGCTCTTTTCAAAATCGGTGATTGGGCAAAACTCTGGAAAGATAAAAAGCTGCAAAAGGCTCTGACAGAAGAAGCTACCGCAGCTGGTTATGACTCCCCGCAAGCCTATCTCAATGATTTAACTGATATTGAGATGACCGAGAAAGGATTAATGATTAAAGGCAAGCGGGAGCCTATGACCAATATTAATTATATGGAGCAACGGGCAAATGAAACAGCTACAGGCCAACCGGGAGAGTTGGATAATAAAACTCCCTCTGGAGAAATACCACAAACTCCCGGAACAAGAGCAACAACTGGGGAACCCGTTACCCCACCAGATATGGTACAAACCGGGACTGAGCCAAAAGGAGCGGCAATTACTGAACCTGCTACTGAAGGACGTACCCAATCCCCTGTAACCCGCGAGATTATTGATAGTCGATTAAACAATCCAGAATATCAGGATTACCTGGACAGTATTTTAAACCTGACTTCAGAAGCCGATGCCTCAACCCATAAAGCCGCAAGGTCAGCTTCCAGGATAGAAGACGATGACAGCCTGATTACCGCCATCCGCAAGCTGGGCGGCATTGACCGTTCGACCATGGATGACACTATAGGCGACAGCTTAAAGGCATTTATACGCAACAAGTTTGACCTGAACAAAACCCTGCGGGCATCTGGCAAGGGCAGTAGTCTGGATGATATGGCACGCAAACTGTCAGAAATGGGCTACACCAAAAGCGGCAGGGAAATGACCGCCAATGAACTGGCTGAAGCCATTGACAGAGAGATGACCGGCAGGCCGGTTTTCTCCGATGCCATGACCAGTTACGAATCCCACTTCACCCTTGACCCAACCGCACAACCCAACAATGTTACACGACCGGCTTTAGAAGCCTGGATGAATGGCGAGACTCTGACCCCGGCCTACCGCAAAGAAATTAAGCGGCTACTCAACGAAGCAGACTTTGATCCCAATTTCTCCCGGGCAGAAGTAGATAATCCGGATTCATGGCGCAATGAATTTGAACATGCCGACCATGATCCCAACCGTTACGACATGGTTGATAACCGTTTCTGGCAGGAGGAAGAAGTCGTCAGCGGTTTGCACCGCACTGATATGGATGCTGATGACCTTGCCGCTATTCGGGAAATGGAACGACAACTTCAGTTAGAAGATGCTGCGGCACTGGAAGCCAAATATCATAGTATTGAAGAACCAAGCAACGTACTGAGAGAACAGGGCAATGTCGAAACGAACCGTCAAGGAGTGCTGGGAGATAGCCAGGAGACTCCACGAACACCGCAAGAAAAACGGCCAACCGATCTGGAAGGACGAACTGAAGGACGAACAACAGGATCAGGAGAGCAACCAACAACCAGTACCGCAGCCAGAGAAGCAGAAATAACGCAACCCTCTGCGAAATCTGGAGAAGTTTCCGGGGGTAAGTCGGCTGATATTCACGTAGAAGCGCCTAAAAAAATAACCGTTAATCAAGACAGCGGACAACTGGAGCTTAAAGGCAAGACTCTTTCAAAAGGCAGAAAGAGCGATTTGCAACAAGCCATAAGGGAAGGCATCAAAAAGGGCGAGCTTCCCGGCAGGCTTAAAGATTACAAACTTTATGTACCAGAAGGAAAACGTCGCTGGAGAGCAGAATACCAGCCAAAACCAACCCGGATAAAAACAGCAGCTGGCGACATTACGGTAAAGCAAAACAACGATGGCTCTATAACCGCCAACGGACAGGATATTCCTAAAGGTGAGAACTACGTTCCCAATACCCATAAAACCCCATCCTCAGGAAAGAGCACGGCAACTAGCGGTACACTCCATAGCAACCCGATAACCTTTGCAGCCCAACAAATGGCGCGGTCAATGAACCTGACCGAAGCCGCTTTTGGTGGTGCTGGCGGCGGTGCTTATGCCGGTATTACCTCAGCAGAAGAAAATGAAATCGGTTCTGCCAAATGGTGGCTGGATGTAATGGCGGGAACCAGTGCCGGAGTCTTTGCTTCAGCGGCAGGCCGTCATACCAAAGCCTGGGGAAAAGGCAGTTATACAGACCAGTTTGCAAAATTCCTTGGCAAGAAATGGGAAGCCTTGCCCTATGTTGGCAGGGGCGATCCTGAAATACGCAAGCTCAAGAAAAAACAACAACTCATGCGGCAGGTGCTTGACCGGCAAACCGGACAAATGGGCGAGTTTCTTGCAAAGAACTTTACACCCGATGAACGGGCGCAAATGTCCGACATGATTGAAAACAGGGGCATTCCCAAAGAAGGCAGTCTGGTAGCAAGGCAGGCTCAGGAACTGGATGACTTTGTTACTTTCACTTCCGAACGAATGAAAACACTGGGTATGTTAGATCCCGAGCTGGAGACCGGCGGTTATCTCCATCGGTATTACAGCAAGCATCTGGGGCTGGATAAGATGTTCAACGCAGCCAAACGCCAGCAAAGCGTATCGGGCAGTTACAGCATACGACGGGGAACCGAAGAAACCTTCAACCCCAATTATCTGTCTCAGGATGTTAAGGACAGAATCAGGGAATACGATTCAATCCATCAGCGCATTAATCAATTGGAAAATAAAACCGGCGACCTGATCACCAGTGACACTCTGCGGGAAATCGAAGACCTGAAATTCCAGAAACAGGAACTGGAAGCACTGGAGCTTAGGGAGTATATGGGCGTACAGGATGGCAAACCCCACTCATTTATTTTTATGTCCGATGAAGTGCCAAGAGTACCTGGTATAGATACGCCATCCGCTTCAGGGCTGGAAACCCCTCAGGCAAGTTTGCAGGGGCTGGAGCAGCCAGCACTACCACCAAGGGCTTCCGATGTAGCAGGGCATACACAACCTACGGGTACTGACAGAGTATGGAGCTTGCGGGCATCGGCAGGCGATCAGGCAACACTCTGGCGGGACTGGACCAAAGCAGAAAGAACTGGCTGGGGAGAAATAGAAGACGCGGGTTATCGGTTTGTCCGGGGTCAGGCAGAAGTTGCCCACGACCTTAGTATGGCGACCATGTTTAAAAAGATCAGTGATAACCAGCACTGGGTCAGCGATAAGCCCAGAACGCTGAATGGGCAGGACTGGATAGAAATCCCCACCACCAAAGTAAATACAAACAGCCCGATGAAAAAGTACGGTTCTCTGGCGGGCAAGTACGTTGATCCAAAAGTTTGGAATGCCATCAAGCACTATAACCAACCGCTCTTTGGCAGGGGCAAGGCTGGAACCATCTATCGGTCTCTGCTGAACACATGGAAGAAATTTAAAACGGTTTACAACCCTGTCTCCCATTTTAATAACACAGTCTCAAATACCCAGATGTATTACATGGCAGGGTATTCAGGCAAAAACATTGGCAAAGCACTGGGAGAAATGCGTAAGGGAGAGAATAGCCAGCACTGGCGGGAAGCAAGGGATGTAGGTTTGTTTGGTGGCGACTGGGGCAGCTCCATCACTTCAGGCAATGAAGGACCATCTGGAAATCTACGTGACCTGGCTGAAAAGCTCAGGACTCAGCCTGACATTGCCGATGCTAACCAGATCATGGATTCAGTGGATGCCATCACCCGCATGAAGACCTGGATGATAGAAACCGGAGAATCAGTAAAAACCGCAGACACAAAACTGAAATCAGGCGCCGCACTGGCAAAAGCCATAGGCGAACCCACCCTTGGTGTGATCAAAAAGCCAGTCAAGGCAGCTACAGAAAGCGCCCAGTGGCTCTACCAGAAAGAAGACGAACTCTTCAAACTTGCTGTGTTCATGGAAGAACGGCAGCGCGGGTTATCTCCCTATGAAGCCATGGAAGCCGCCAACAAGTTTTTCTTTGACTATAACGACTTACCGGATGTGGTACGCAAGATAAAAGACTTTCCCATTGGCAGTCCGTTTGTCAGCTACACCTATCTGGCAGTTCCTGCCGTTATCCGTAATGCCATAGAGCGACCTGAAAGAATGCTGGCCATTGCCGCAGCCTACGAAACCCTGAACTATGCAGGCTTGCAAATGGATGGCGAGCTGGAGAAACAGGGTTACTGGGAAAGGATGGATAACGAGAAGACCCTTAATCCTCCATGGATGAAAGGCAGAACTGCATGGGGCGCATTGAATACAATGCACGTTCCGGGGCTGGATGGTTACAAATTATCTCTGGCTAATGCTCATGTTCTGGGAAACCCTTTTGCCGGGGAATCAGGAAAAGACCTTCCCCTATGGCCAGACTTCATGGCGTTCTGGGGTCCCGATCCAGTGGGCGGAAATCCTTTCACAAGAATACCCTTTGATGTCATTTTTAATCAGGACTGGAAAGGCTCAAAGATATACAGCGAAACCGCATCGCTGGGTGAACAGATTAGTAAAAGTCTTAATTATGCCTATATGAATATTGCACCCAGTATGCCTCTGGTTCCCGGTAGCTGGCATCAACAAAAAATTATTGAGGGGATGGCCGCCGATGTAGGCAAAGCAGAGCAGGAAGGCAGAGAACCCAATAGGCTTTCTTCTTCCATGGTCAATATTGCTAACTCCGTATCAGGAGCTCTGGGGGGCGAACAGTTCACCGGAGCAGACTGGAAGGGCAACGAATACAAAACCTCTGACGGACTGGCTGGCTCAGTAGGCGTTAAGCTACGTCCATATCGTCCGCAAGACCTGTATATGTTTGAACACAACAAGCTTCGCAGAGAGTTGAATCAGGTACGCAGGGATTACGTTATGAAAAATAAAAAAGCTACTAGGGGAGCTTATACCGACAAACAGATGGAAAAATTCAAGCAGCAGTTTGATAAAGATATGGATTCATATATTGAGAAAATGAAAGACTTGGATAATGCGTATCGGTCTGTTAAGTAAATATTTTTTTGGTTCAAAAACAGCACGCAGGAAAAAAGTTTAAAATGAACTAAAGTTGACTGATCAAAAAATAAAATCAACGAGTAGTAATGCAAAACAAAAACAATCGACAAGACAGATTTTTGGCTTACGATCTGGAGATCGTTACTGACTCATTAAAAAAGAAAGGTGCCTGGGCAGAAGAAAAAAAACTTGCTGCGGCATTGCATATTGATAATGTCATCAAAATACTTTTAGCCAGAAGCCAGAAGCCAGAAGCCAGAAGCCAGAAGCCAGAAGCCAGAAGCCAGAAGCCAGAAGCCAGAAGCCAGAAGCCAGAAGCCAGAAGCCAGAAGCCAGAAGCCAGAAGCCAGAAGCCAGAAGCCAGAT